>ERZ824488.2608-NODE-2608-length-15521-cov-5.974137_pt1 | contig 15521 bp, 23 predicted proteins | sample MGYA00519936_ERZ824488 | MGnify/ENA primary metagenome ERZ824488 (study PRJEB31778, sample SAMEA3449153) | human gut metagenome | biome: human gut; feature: human-associated habitat; material: faeces | place: United Kingdom | collected 2010/2012 ... | reverse complement strand
TGCACAAAAATAGCCTAGGGTTTGTGCAACCTGCACAAAAGCCATAGACCATTGAATGATCTGGTATGAAATTTTATCAAAATATCAATTGGTGTATTTCGGGACATGTGGTATTATATAAACGTCCTGAGGGACAAGAAATAAAGGAGGAAACGGAAAATGAAAATGAGAACTGCGTTGTGATGATTATAAAACGATTAACGAGTTTGCCGAGGATTTACGGGGTAACGGTTATAGGGTTTTGAAAATCTGGAATGGCAATATTAGTGATAGTGACGTTATGGAATGGGAATACCTTAACAAAAAATAATGAAGGAAGGTTGAATAAAATGACTACTATTGAAAAGACTTTTGAATTGCAAAACAGAGGTTATGAATTTCATCATACTGCATATGCGGCTGGATACGTAAGCCGCAAAACAGACGGATATCTTGTAAAGTATGAGGGAAAGTTTGGCAAGGGTTACAAATGGTTACATCCAAATTCGGAAAGTACTCAATATTGCTACGTGACGTATATTATTAAAAGAAAAATAGGGTGACAAATAGTCACCCTATTAAAGATATTGGATAAATGATATTGTTATGAAATACGTTTCCAAACATAAACGGCCAGATAAGGAGGCATGTTATTATGACTTTCTCCTCCTCCGTTTTCGTTAATCATCGTGTCTGCAATTCCGCAATCGGTAGGTGTTGTCGAATAACTATAACTAGTATTCGTGAATGCTTCGCGGGCTGTTGCCGTTATAAATCCTCTTACATTGATACTGTGTCTATGAGGCGGCATTTCGGCTACTGTCAATTTATGAGTTGCTTCGCCGCCTGTACTGCCTGCGTTATATTTTTCGCCAGCCGCCAATAAAAACTTATCTGTTATTTGTTCCCATGTGCCAGTAAAAATTGTTCCGGGGTTTGTATTATTGACTGTTATGTAAATACTGCCAATAGGATATACACTGTTGAAAATATCTGTTACTGTTGATACTACTCCGATATTGTTTCTTGCTAGTGTTTTTTGTTCTTCTGTTAAATTTTGTGCGCTATTAAATTTTACACAATTATTATCAATCTGTGTATTAATATCATTACTTGTAATGCTACTTGTTCCAGCTCCAATATTATTTCTTGCTTGTGCTTTTTGTGCATTTGTCAAATTCTGTGCGCCACTAAATTTTACGGAATTATTATTAATCTGTGTACTAATATCACCACTTGTAATATTACTAGTCCCTGCTCCTATATTATTTCTTGCCTGTTCTTTCTGCTCTTCTGTTAAATCCTGCAACAAATATGAGACATTAAATCCACCAAAATCAACAACTGAATAAAATTTCAATGGGTTAAGTTCAACTTCCTGTACATATTTTCTACCATTATCATACTGGAAATATCTGCGAACTAAATTAGAATTAACTTTGAATACTTCCATTTCAAACGGCATTGCGGCAGAGAATCCCGTAATTCCTGTAATATCCGCGCAATAATATCTTCCGGGTTCACAATATGTAATAGTTGCAAGATTTGTATTTGGTAAAATATTTGTAAAATTTTCGTCATATACAACCGCTCCACCTGCTTTTACAAAATCGTCTTTCGCTTCATATTCCATTGCATTTATATTTTCACGTGCGTTCATCTGTTCATCTTCATTCAAAATCTGGTTTGCAATCGTAGACACGGCACCAATATTTTCCGTTGCTTGCTGTTTCTGCAACTCACTAAATCCCGTTTGTGGGGTATATTTTACAGTATTCAAAACATCTGTATTAATTTTCAAATTGTTTATAACATCTGCCATTTTATTATATTTGTCAATTAAAAATTGAATCTGTTCATCATAACTTAACGCTTTTGTAAAACTTCCGGGCAGTCCCGCATTGCTACAAAACGCTTTAGGCATCACGTGTCCCTCCTAGTAATAATTACTGGCACATCATATCGTGATGGTGTAGTTTGTTCTTCTATCCATGTAGCAGGGAAATCACTAACTGGTGTACTAATCAATTCTGTAGCGATATATGTTTTTTTAGTTGGTTTACGGGTGTAAAGCACTCGTGCCGCAAGCCATTTTTCCCCGTCATCGAAAATTGCTATAACATAGGTTATATCGCTTTCAGAAATTTCAGCAGGTTCATGAAACACGTTATTTTCATCAATCCATCTTAGTGCCGATGTTTTTGCAATAAGCATTAAGTTTTCATATGTATAAATAAATTCGGTATTTTTAATAATTTTGCAATAACTAAATGTTTCGTTTCCACCGATTGTTTCCCATTCGTCAACTTCTGCACTTTTTTGAAAAGTTCTGTGATATGTCATGCTAGGGCAATTAATATTTTTTCGAGCTTGCTCTTTGTAAGCATCGGGATACATCTGTATCTGGTTATACAGAACAGGCACATCACCAAACCCATATGCAATTCCAATATTGTTTCTTGCTGTAAATTTTTCATTTTCCGTCAATGCTTGCGGGGTAGTAAGTACAGCACCATTCAATTTTTCACTTGCCGCCCCAATATTTTTTCTTGCGTCTTCTTTCTGCTGTTCTGTTAAATTTTGGTTAACATATTCTACTGCATAGATTGCATTGCTAGTTCCCGCACCAATATTTTTTCTAGCAAGTTCCTTTTGTCCCGCGCTTAAATTCTGTTGAATTTTATAACTAATGGTATTATTATTTACCGTATTATCAATATCTTGTTGTGTAATCTCACTCGTTCCTGCACCAATATTTTCACGTGCAATATTTTTTTCCTTTTCTGTTAACGCTTGTGGAATAAATTTAACTCCATTAAATTCCACATTGTCAGGTATCATTGCTAGCAGATTATTATATGCATTAAGCAACCATTGCACTTGTTCATCAAAACTTAACGCGCTTGTAAAACCTGCTGGAAGTCCCGCATTACTGCATAAACATTCAGGAATTTTTTCAATCCGATCTGCCATTTACATCACCCCCATAAACAAATTACCTAAATTATCAATAATCATATTATCAACATTGATAATAATGTTACGATATTCTTTAATAGCTTCTGCAAAATTTCCCTTTTGCATTCCGCTAATGTGTTCTTCTGTTGTTCCGCTTGCGTTTCCGTTTGCATTAGTTGTATTATTACCAATTTTTTTGTTATCATCGCTGTTGATTCTTGCGTAACTAATATAGCGATCTTGTTCAAGGTTTTCAATTCCTCCTTGTGGGGTATCGCTTTCTTTACCAATTTGTTTATTTATATAATTTTCGTTAAAACTTATTACATTATTGTTTTCATTTTTACTGCTACTTGTTACAAGTCGTGTAAAATTTGTGTCCTGCAAAGGGTCAAATTTGAGCAATGCACTATTTAGCATATCGTTATAATAGGGCATGATCTGCACCAATCGCTCATTCAGGCAATAAATGAAATAACCGGCTGTTTCCTGTCCTAGTTCATACAACATATAATGTAACAAAATTTTAGTAAATAGCGATTTTTTATAATCATTCCCGGTTGTATTATCTTTATAATCATACAACGCCGTATATTCTTTCAAAAATACTGTTTCCAATACAGTATTATTTGTTGCGAGTTTGTAAATATTTGTGTAACCGCTATATGTTTCATTTCCCGCTATTGTATCACATAAGGTTTTTAGTGTTTGCGTATACAATGCCGCCATTATTCATCATCCCTTTCTATATCTTCTTCATAATTATATTTATATTCTTCCGTAACATTCTCATCATTTCCAATATATTTAACAGATACGTTCAAGTCAGGAAACATTTTGTTAATTTGTTTTGCGGCTTGTTCACGCGCTTTCAGGCGAATATTTCTAAAATTATTCGTCCCACCGTTGTTCATGGAAATCTCATCATTTGTTAATCTTTCCTTCTTTTCATACGGCACATTTTCAATGCCCAGAACTGTATAGAGTTCTGCAAGAATATTCGCACGTGCCTGAAATAGCTTATCTGCTACGTATTCGTGTCCCATGTTAAAAGTCTTAAAACTGTCAGCAGGGTTAAAACTTTTGTTAACTAAAATACATAATTCGTTACCTGTATATTTTTGCATGAAATTTTCCATTGATAATTTTGTGGACGGGTCACAAACTCCGACAACGGGTGTTTTTTGTGTACGAATGTTAATATCAATCGTCCGGTCAATATCATACAATCTCTTTGCATACATATCAATGTATGCAATCAACGGCATACGGTTATATGTGTCATAAATGGGAACTGCATTTTTATCCGTCAACATGCGTGTATATCCATTCGCACCATATGCAGTAAATTCAGTAGGATTAAAATATTGGTTAAATTCTCCACCAAAAACGGCACGTAAAGCAACATACCCCATTACGTCATCATTAAAAAATGCCGCCTTGCCATTATACAAAAGAGTTGCTTCCAAAAATCGCGAATCAACTGTTTCAGGTAGTCCGTCCCACTCAAATTGCGTCATTGCCAAACCCGCGAACATATCAAAGTAATATGAATATTCTATTACATTTCTATTAAATTTATTCCAGTAATTTTTGTCGACAATCATAAATTAACCCCCTGTTTCTGTAGGCCAATAAGTGCCCGGATTATTTGCCCTTGCTAGGTCATAATTTCCAATAATATCTCCTGTATTCCTCCAAAATGTAATACCATTGTCAAAAATACTATCAATTTTTGTTACATATTCTTGCGGAACTTGTCCGTAAACGCTCATGTTACGTGTTTTAATATATGTGTAATACGGACGCGCTTTTTTATTTGGTGTGAAAAATTTGTTTTGCCTGTATCCAAAAACTGAAAAGAACTGATCAATAATAAATGCATATTCGGGTGTTAATCTAAATTGTTTAATTTGGAAGTCTTTCTGTCCAGAAGAAAACAAAACATCAGAATTATATGTTCCACGGCTTTGTGGCGGTAATGTTTCAATATCCGCTTGTTTTGCAAGTTCGTTAAAAATTCCGCCCAATCCCTGCGCGGCTTTTTCGGTGTCGCCAGTAACCGCGCCTAGAAACACTTGCCCTATATGTTTCCCAGTCTGGTATGCAAGTTGATTTTGATTTAGTGCTAAATATGCCGCAAACGCATCAATATTATATGCACATTGCGGGAAATTTGTAATTGTTAAACGTTCATCAACATTTTCTCCAATTCCGTTATAATTTTGCGGAATCAATGTAACACTTGCTGGAGGTGTTGGTGTACTTCTAAATTTAAAATTCGCGCTTCCACCAGTGAAAAGCTCATATTTAAATATACCTTCCTGTCCGTCTGTGTTTGTAATACTAATAAAATTATATGGGTATCTTGTTAATTTATTATTAACAGGTACATAACTTCCAAAAGTTTTATTAAATGGTACGTTAATAATTGTATTATCAATCGTTAACATTTTTTTCGGAATCATGTATAATGCTACTATTGCATCGGCTTTATTTGCATTTGTTAATTTTGTAATTGTTGCGTTAACACTTTTTATTCCGCTTTCTGTTGTGTCCGCTCTCGCAAGTGCGGCACCACAATATATACCATTTACAAGCTGTCCATCTACAGCGGGTAAATCTGTTTTAGTTACATCAGCCGTTGACGCGATCATTACATTTGTTCCTTCGCTGTATAAATTTCCATTTGTGCAATTTTGACAAAATAACGGGCCTGTTTCCAATCCTTCTTCTACAATGTTAATAAGCGTGTCGTCAGCTTCGTGCATCCTCTCAACAAAACTTGATTGCAAAATGTAATCAAAATGATAAGTTTGCATAACATCTGTTTCAAGTTCAAGTCGTGTCGTTTCGTCACTAATATAGTCAATTTTTGTAACAAATGCATAAAACCATCGATCATAGTATAGTGTATTACGATACATTACATAATTGCAAATACTTGCTTTTGCAATGGGTAACGGAACTTTTACCGCTTGTGAATCTCTAATAAAACTAAATGTTTGTTCACTTGAAATACCATATGCATTTTCTGTTCCAAAACTGTAAAATGCTTTACTTCTAAAATAGTTTTCTTGTAACATTTTGTTATCAAATTCTATTGTATTTTTATATGAAGAATCCATCGGTACATTAGTTAACATTATAAATTCTGAATTCGGAGGAATAATCATATAATCACCTCTAAAATTCAGGGGTGTATATGCAATTTATACACCCCTGAATAATTATAAATTATTAAGAAATCGTCTGTTTTGCGCTTGCGGCAAAATTAGAATCAGTGTAAGTAACACCATTACCTAGCGCTTTAACAACTGCAATATAATCTCCCTTGTCGGTCATGTTTGCAAACGTTACATTAATGCCTGTAACATTCTGCATTTCAATCTGATTTTCGAGGGCAACTGAATCTTTATACAAGACTGCCTGATACCCTGTTGCATTTGCACTCGCTGTCCAACTCAACTTAGACTTAATTGAATTATCCCATGTAAGCGAAGTAGGTTTATTCAACATAGTTGTTTCATTTTTCTTACAAAATGCGATAGCATTTGCAAAGGGAGAAGTACTAAATGTTTTCCAGTTATGAAGGAAATAATTCCAGTACAAACCCTTGGCGTTGTACGTTTCTGTAAATTCAATAACATTATCGTAAATCATGAAGAAATCTTTGTCAATAATTACTGCCGCAACGGTTTCAAGCTGGGTCTTTTCCTCATCGGTAAAAGGCTTGTAATTCGGGTCATTCTCAAACAGCAGAGCAAGACGTTCCTCATCATTTGTTACAAAAGTATCAACAAGCAATCTATGCCCCATAAATTCAGCCTTATCAAGGTTAAACGCACTTGCCATAACTTCCACATCCGCGATTGCGTCAAATTTTGCAGTGGAAATCAAATACTGGTCGTTTTTATCCGCATAATTATGCACCTTCGCACGGTTGTATTTATTGCTCATAAAAGTAAGCGCGTTAGAATCCTGCTTAAAAGCAGATACAATAGACTTTGCATTAGTGGCGGTAGGTTCATCAATGCTTTCAATGTACATATTGTCCAAAATTTCACGGGCAATAATGTACTTCATCACCAAAAACTCGTCATAATTCGCGGATTTATATACACTTTCAACAATAGACGCGATCAGTCTATCAACACCTTCAAAACTTGTAAAAGCGGCGCGCAAAGACTGATTCTGAATTGTTACGGGATACACAATTTTGTAATTAAGTGTATGATATGCCGCTCGCACGTCAGGAATTTCCCGCTTGTATAGGGTTTGTTCAGCATCAGCAGGATTATAAATATACGGTTTCGCAAGTTCAGTAAAAATTTCTTCTACCGTATCGCCCATTTCCAAAACGCCTTTTTTGAACATTTTCCATGGATTTTCATACATTTTACTAGTAATAAGTACCAAACCAATACGATTTACAAGAACATTCAGAAATTCATTTTTTAGGGCGGGTACTCCACTGATCTGCGCGCCCACTGTGTGTAGGCTCATCAGGTCACCGGGTACAATCTCATTAACGTTTTGCTGGTAGTATGCACTTGCGGCATTACGCACACCATTGATTACATCCGCACCAGTTCCAGTCAATCGCATAATACTGGGAATTTTCGCCATATATTTAACCCTCCTTTTTTGTGAAAAGGTCATCAATCGTTACAACCTTTTCTTCCTGTTCGGTTTCTTTTTCTTCCACTTCCGGCTTTTCCAAAAATCTTGCTTTATATTTTTCGCGCCATTCACGATCTGTATTTTCAATCCGTTCATACAAGTTGTTAATTTCCGTAATAACTTCATCAAGTTCTTCTATATTTTCTCTTTCTCCGAAATAATCATTGATTCTGCCAATCAATGCCTCCCTATCCATATATTGGATACCTCCTTCTTAATGCATAAATAAACGCTTTTGATCTGCGTTTTTTGCGATTGATTGCCGTAATTGTAAATGTAGCAGGGTCATTAGTTACTGTTAATCCGCTATTACTGCCGTTATAATATCCGGTAATATCTGTTTCAAAATCGTTATCAATAACATCTCCGTCATAATATGCGCTATTGTAAGTTGCATAATTTTTCGTCTGTATCGTTCCAATTATGTTACCATATACAGGAATATAATATGGCTTAACGGTTTTTAGATATTTTCCGATATATGTTTCATTTGCTCGTTTACCTTGTACAGTAAAACTCCCTGTAGCTGTTGTGTATTCTACTGTATAATATTTCCAATAAATATAGTAAAAATCGGTAGGAATTATTTCAAGTTGCACATGTTCACCATTTCGTGCATAAATTTCAATTTTCGGTTGTATAAACTGATTATATGTAGCGTATACTCCATCTGTATCAATAATTTCAGCGGGTATAATTCGGTAGCCGGGTGCACTTGTTTTCATAATTTCCAAATTTTTATAAACAATTTGTAAATAATTTGTGTCTGTTGGTGGTGTTGGTGGGTCAGGGTCTGGCGAACTGCCTGTAAGATATTTATACCATTCTACAGCTTGATTTGCTCGTCTATCTGCGCTTTCGTCTGTTCCACCATTTGAGCGCTCATATTGCCAATAATAGGCGCGCGCCATGTATGCAACATCGTCCGTAGCACGCTTAAATCCGTCCCAACTATAACTATATCTAATATCGCCCCGTTGATAGCTATACCATGTCGCACCACCGGGTTTGTCCGGGTTATGCACATCACCATATCTACATTCATAATCGTGATAATCCAACTGTTTATTGATATCTGCCGCTGGGTTGTTATCATTCGCAATATTTTGTATATTGTTTTCTTCGCACCATCGTCCATATTTCCGGTACCATGGTGTCCATTGCGGCAAACCGAATCCACCACCATGATATGACGGATAACCACTTTTTTCAGGGTTATTAGTATTTAATCGGCATTCGCTTTGCCAGTTGCCAAAAGCGGCGGCAATGGCGTTAATGCTCCAACCGCGATTTTGCATAACGCCCTTAAAATATGTTGCATTTTGTTTCATTTCATCAGTTGTTAAATTTTTTTCGAAAGTTGTAATATACGGGTACGCCATTACTTTAACACTTCCCCTAAAATATTATACGCTTCACGGATTTTGTCTATATCGGTTATACCCCTGACCGAATAATCCAAAAGTTTGCATTCCCCCGCATGTGTCCACCGTCTACTTGTGATAACGTCACGCTGTACTCCCCCCGTTGTACTATGCACAACTCGTCCATCACCAACATATATCCCCACATGCGCGGCGTTTATTCCATCTTTATATAATTGTTTATTTTCCTTGCCATCGTGTTTCAACGTAAACAACCATGTTCCGGGCTTTAGTGCTCCACCTTGATATATTTCAATTTCTTTAATTATTCCTTTTTTATTCAAAGCGTTTCTCCACATATCATTAGAACCACGCCAATTATGATAAGCGTTAACTTTTTTTAACATTTGTTCTACAAATTCTTGACAATCCCATTGACTATAGGGAATTCCCTGCCATTGTTCCTGATCTGCGACTTTTGCAAAGTCACTTGCTAAGGGTTTGGACAATGTTTTTCACTTCTTCCATAATTCTAGTATTATTATCAATGGCTTCTACAAATTTCTTTGATTCTTCGCTGTGTGCTTCTCTCTCTTTGTAAAATAACATAAACATGGCAACAGTACAAGCAATAGGGAAACCAACATTACTCACCAACTGGATAATGGCGTTCGCGTCCATCTTTCCACCCCCTCTCACTTGTATTGTGGTACGAGGGTCTCGTACATCCCTGTACTAGCCGCCTTTTCACGGGCTGGATTCGGCTCCCCCGTACCACGTTTATAATTTTATCACCAGGTGAAATATTTGTCAAGCAGAATTTCCGAATTTATATCTTCAAAAATAATATTATTTAACAAATGTTGTCTACGTATAAATATGTACTTTGTGCCGAATCTCTCAAGCTCTAAATCACTTGTACCATATGATTCAGGGTCTCCGCTTTTGTGCGTACTACAATATAATTGTTTGCTTCCTTTGATTTTGTATACAGTAATTTCACCAACTGATACAATAGGATTAAGATTATATAATGGCAACGATCTATATTCGGATTTACTAAATTCGGGAAATTCGTTCTCAAGTGCCATTTGCCTGAATCCATTTTTCGCATTTCTGGTTGCTTTATACAATGCTGTATCTGCTTTCTTTTTTGATATCGGACTATTTTGCACATCTACTACTAATATTCCACTCTTTTTATTATAATATATTTCCTGTCCACGTTTACGATTGTTAATTAACGTGTTAACCAACCCAAAACTTACCAAAACTTCGTTATCAATTTTATTGCTATTCGCTAAACAAATAAGCTGTAAAGGCTTTTTACCTTTTAACTCTCTATTTCCGTTAATAGTTTCATAAAGATTCATCAATGCCGCGCCCTCATCCCTGATTTTTCGCACGTGATTTTCCGGGATAAATTCGTCGTATATTATTCTATCAATATTCGCCCCACCAAATCCACGTACACTCGCAAATGTTGATAGTGCAAATACAGGGGCTATTGCTTCGCCATATGGTTCTAATGTTCCTTCCTTTTCTTGTTGATTATATACATTCGCTGTACGCTTTTTTGTAGCAGGATTTCCAAAAATTCCATAATTCCACCCATAATCATTATTAAGTTCCCGGAATGGGTTATATTCCGGGCTTGTCATGATCTCCATTTCCCCACCTGTTCGCCGCATAATGCCAAAAGGTACTGTGTCTTTATTCATTATTGCATTGTAAAAAGCACCATAAGTTTTGCCTGTTCTTCGCGCTCCAATAACAAAAGTAAAAGGCGCGTTATAATCAAAAATCTTTTGCATATTGATATAACCATTATCTAAATATATACCCATATTTATACACCTTTCTATAAAAATAACCCCTTTCGGGGTTATTAAGAATTGTTACACTTTAGTCAACGTACACGCAACTAATAAACTTGCGTCCGTTTCGACTGGTGCCCTGCTCCACTCGCACATGATGCGGGACGGTTCCGACACTTTCCATCAGTCCGCAGATTTTTTCAAAATCTCGAATGAAAGTAGGAGAATTTGTCGCAAAAACCTTACCATCAGACTTCATAGCCATAACTCGGCGTACTTCGCCTTCTGCATCCACATCCTCATAAATGCAATACATTTCCGCTTCCAGCGTTTCGCCCACATGATTAGTCATTTTTTCGCCGTTTGGGGCAAGGGTCAATTCATAAATTTCAGCCGGGGTAAATTCCTTGCTATTCTTGATAACCCGCATAATTTTATACTTCCTTTCAAATATTAGTTAAAATTCGCATGGATAAGATATAGGTTCCAAAATACCTTTTCATTCTTTTCACGCTTTTTGAGGACAATCGCGCCATCAACCGAAATCATATCGCCAGCTTTTGCACCGACAAAATCTCCTAGGTAGTCAGTGCAATGCACCGTCAGCGGACGTTCCCCGCCATGGTCAACCGCAATTCTAAATCCCCATGCGGTAACGCCGGAAGGGGTCTTAAATTCCGCAACATTCGTTACCAACTTACCGTAAAACTTTGCGTAATTATTAAGCATTTTCGGGTTCCTCCGTTACTTCCTCGGTCTTACGCTTACGGGGAATATACGTTTCAAAAGTTGCGTCAAGCAAAATCTCATCTGTAATATCAATAACAGCCTTTACGGGCTCAACCGTAGGTGTACCAACAACAATACTTCCTTCCCTATACACCTTTTTAGGGTTCATAGTATATAGTTCAAAATCATTTTCCAACCAATCCCCGTTTTCCGTCTTTCGAATTTCCCGTCCAGTTACCCGATAAGCCTTGATATTCATGGTTTCAACTTCCTTCTTTGTTTTTATTGTCCTATCGAGGACGTATAAATAATAACACGGCTACATTATTTTGTCAATAGATTTTCGATAATTTTTCGCACAAATTTTTACCACGTTGAATTATCTCTGCATACTCTGCCGTCAATCCTAATTGGTAGGTACTATCCCTGATTACAACATTACGTGTTATGGGTGTTGTGTGGCCGTCTATATAATAGGTAGTGATCTCGGGATTGTCGTTATATACAGATTCAGTTCCGCCAGCGGCCACAAAAATAAAACCTGCCTTAAAATTGTTCAAACTGCCCAATTCCTCCGCTCCTTTTTTCTTTCCAACTCCTGCAACGGTTAAATGTATTTTGTTGTTTTCGTCCGTATATGCATACTTTTTAGCCCCCATTGTTACAAATTCTTTGCAATGGCCGTCAAACTCATATACTCCCATATAATGTACTTTATGTGCTTTATCGGTTGCAACTGCATTATTATTTATACTATCTAATATTCTTTTTTTATTATACTCTTTCCAATCAACATTACCAACATATTTTACACTATCTGTATCGCAATATACACCTTTTTCTCCTGCTATTCGCAAACCTTCTTCCAACCGATAACGCGCCCATGCTGTCACCCAAACGCCCCATTGATAACAGAGGAAAGCCTTTTTATTATATTTTTCAAGCAATTCAGCGTTTGTAACGTCTTCATCATAATGCCATTCGCCATCAAAAACTATATCCTGCTTTACAGGGTTTTGAGCCATCATTCCATATATACTATTCAACTTATTTTTAGCTTTCATATAATATATTTCTTGTCCTTCTACCCCTTTCAATTCATTTTTCTTTTTATAATATTCAATATTCAAATCAATAATAGGTTGCGGTAACTTTTTATAATCAGATATATATAATTCATAGCATTCAAAACCAAATTCATATTCTTGTAACAAAATCTTAAAATCTATATCTGTTACAGCCACTTCACAATATTCACATTCCAAAATACGACCATTATCACCTAAATAATTATACAATTTTTCAGACTTATCAATAGACAAATATGGAAATCCCCAAAATTGGTTTCGCAATTTCACATTATGCATTTTTATTCTAAATATACATGCTTTTTCTTTTTTAATCATATAATCAATCAATTTTTGATTTGTAGGCTGTTCAATTTTTATAAATGGGGTCATGGGAAATTTACAATTACATATAACGTCAGGATAACTACTCGATCTGTCATAACTATTCACATTTTTAACAATGCGATCTGCATAAAATCTGTTAGCATGTGTATTTCCACCTCTAAAAGCCGCGCGGCAAATTTCCCACAATTTCAACGTGGGCTTCATTTCCTTAAATTCTGCAAAATTATACTTTTTCATAGCGCGTTTCGCGTCACGGCGAACATAACCCGTACTTGTTAGCGGAATCGTATATAGATTATCTCCGTCAATCTGCATTTCTTTTTCTAATGCTTCCACCAAACCAACAACATCATTTGTACAATATTGCTTTTCTTGTTCCGTTAATTCTGACCATGGATAACGCTTTTTTGTATAGTCAAACTCATTTACAATTTTCCCGTGATCTACTCCCATTTTATGAGTATATTCTGCTAAACTCATATTGCTATGTATATAACTACACCTATATTCTATTCTGCCATCGTTTTGTGTGCATTTTAACACTTTTCTTCTTTCAATAGCAAATACCTGTTCTCTATCAAAATTGTAAATTCCCGCTAAAAATTGAAATTCATAGGACAAATTATGCACCCATATACACAACTTTTCATCCAATCGCAAAGAGTTATACATATTTTGCATAAACAATTTATATTCGTCCCACGTTCTTCCCATAATTATATCTATATCATTATTTTCACCCGGAAATAATATTGCAAATTGCCATACATACATAATTGATTGTTCAATTTCCGTTATACGAGTTGTTTCTATATCAAATGCACAAATTAAGTCTTTATAATACAACTTGTCGCGTCCGCTCTGATTTCCTCTCGGTTTCGGCTGAAATTTTGTGTTTTTTACTCTTGCATAATTATAATTTTCAGCCGTGTAAATCATGATTATTTGCCCCTTAACTGCTTAAATGTTTTTTGATACTGATTTTCTGTTTCTTCTTTTTCTTCTCCGCGCAAAACAGACAAGACATAATCAGATAACATTTCATTATCTTTATTTGAACGTTTATATTCCTCTACAATTTGTGCTGTTTCTTGTAAATCTTCTGTATATTCTTCAAAATGTTGCATAATTTCATCAGCTTCAAATTCTTCACCTTCCAAAATATCATACAATTCTGCGGCTTGGTCGCTTGGTATAATTCTTCGCCCATAATAAGCCCTAAATTTTTCCATAAATTCGCCAAAAGCGTCTAAATCGTCAATTTTATAACCGTGACCTTGTAATATTTTCTTAACTTCTTGCGCTTTCCGCTTTCTGGCTTGCCTTGCTCCTCTTACAGTTGTTTCTTCTCGGGTCAAAAATCCTTGTAATTGTGATAGCGCTAATTTAACTTCATCCTCGCTTTTAATTTCGCCTAATCTAATTTTTGATAATCTTTCCAGTTGTTTATATGTTTGCGATCTCGTAAACCCTGCTTTTTCCAGACGTTGCACACGTTTATGAGCAATATCGCGCAAACGTCCAACTTCTTTTTTAGCCTGAGCAAATGTTTTCCCAAAATATGGATAACCGTCTACCGGGTCATAAAATTCAGCAGGATAGTTAAAAATTGATTTAGGCATTGTACCACTCCTCCATATTCTTTTCATACTCACGATAACGGTTTACAACCTGTCTAATTATACAACTTGCGTACATGTTCGGGGTTGTATCATTTTCTTTCGCTTGGGCTTGTAACCACTCATAATCTTTTTGAGGGATACGGATAGTAACTACAGTATTGCCTTTTTCCATCACTTTATAACCTCCAAAATTTTTAGAATGTGCATTGAACCCGTGTAGGTACTCATTCTCCTGCACACGTCCAACATTTTGTTTAAGGCTTCCACTGCATCAGTGGCTTCCACATAATGGACTTGCATTACACCGTATTCCCTAACCCATATCGCAAACCTTCGCATTTATTCCCACCTCCTTTCTATTTCCTCAAGCTGTTTCTTTAATTTAGCGATTTCATTTTTAATTTCATCTTCTGTTTCACAAAAATACAAATTTTCATAAGCGTTCTTTAGTGCAATTCGATAATCAAGATACATTGTTTCAACCTGCTTTCTAATTTATTTCTTGTCCATCAGGACTATTAAATAATACCACAATCCCTAAAATATATCCATTGATATTATGGTAAAATTTTCAACCAATAAAGCTAAATAGCCAGTAAACAGCCTGTATCATGCTATACAATACACCCATTGCAACCATAAAACCGACAACAATAACCAACATCCAAAATATACATTTTGGTATATATTTCCAATTTATCATTATTGCACCTCCTTAAATGCCTTACTGATTTCGCAGACTTCCCAATTTTCAGGATTCAGATAGGACGTTCGTCCGACGCATTCAATGCTAATTCGCTTCATAACCTGCTTTTCAGGGTTCCATACATAACGATAATTTTTAGTATCGTACATGTTATCAATGCTGTTAATAACCTTGTTTACAAGCTCGTTCTTCATTTTAATAATAGTCATTGTTCTAACCAACCTTTCATTATTTCTTGTCCCTCAGGA
>ERZ824488.2598-NODE-2598-length-15570-cov-3.891911_pt1 | contig 15570 bp, 9 predicted proteins | sample MGYA00519936_ERZ824488 | MGnify/ENA primary metagenome ERZ824488 (study PRJEB31778, sample SAMEA3449153) | human gut metagenome | biome: human gut; feature: human-associated habitat; material: faeces | place: United Kingdom | collected 2010/2012 ... | reverse complement strand
AGCGCGCTGCAAAGCTGCCGAAGCTTTTTTCCCAAACGGCGAAGCCAAAGCCGAAGGTGACGCGGCAGGGCGCGCCGTCCTCGTCGGCAAAAAGGCTGTATCGTCCGGAGCCGTCGAAGTATTCAAGTACCTCCGCTCCGTCGATCGCTCGAGGGTCGTTTATCCATGGGGTAAGCCGCAGCTCGCGCGCGTTTTTAAGCCACATGTTTCCCGTGCCGCTGTCGGCGGCGATATATCCGAAGCTACCGTTTGTCAGGATGCTGCTCCACACTCTCGACGGCAGCGAGCGGTTTACATAAAACGAAAAGCTCCCGTCATCGGCGTACTCGTGCCGCACGGCGGAAACGCCGCTTCTTATTCGCTGCGCAAAAAATCTCGGAGCATTTTCAAATCTGCGGCTGTGTGCATCCTCTCCGACGATGAACGAGGCAGCGCTTTCTATAAGCTCGGCATCCTCGGTCGGCAGCAGACGCACCCCGGCGTGGGTGCCGATGAGCGCTTCAAGTCCGTGGGAAGCGAGCGTGTCGCGCACCTTGGAGTACACCGGCCTGCGATATTCGCCGCCCTCGTCGGTCAGGAACACAAGATCTGCGTAAACGCCGCAGCTTCTGAGCAGACAGAACTGCTTTGTTACAGATACAACGTCGCCGTCATCCTTGCAGCAGATTATCGGAAGATCGCCAGAAATTGAGCAGCGCCAAAGGCTGCTTTTGGCCGGAAGCTGCGTATGCGAGCCGCCAAACCACAAGCTTTGCAGCATGCCCATAGCGCCGCCCAGCTCGCGAGATGACATGTGCGTGACGCTTGCGCAGGCCGAAACCATTGCGCCGTACTCGGCAGGCCCCATCGCGAGCATATGCTGCGCGCCGCTGTATGCGCCCTCGGGTGTGTCGGCAAGGCACAGTGCAAAGCGCACGTCGAGCTTTTCCCCGGCCTTGAGTGACAGCGGAACGGATGTCGCTACCGTAGGATATGACAAAAATCCGTCCTCGCTCGAGCCGCCTGCCTTTGCAGCCATCGGCTTATCGCAGGCAAGGCACAGCCAGCACTCGGCCTGATTTCCGCGCGGCAGACGGTGCAGCGTTATGCAGTTTTGGTCGCGCCGCGCTTCGATGCCGAGCCGCCAGTAGGCAGGATGGTTAACATAATCTGAAGCGTCGGCGAGCACGGCCTCGAACGAAAATTCAAGGCTTGCACTGTCAATATCCGATTTTGCGAAAACTGACACCGTGCGCGCCTCGCCGTTTTCGGTGCCCGACACCGCAACGGAAGTGCGCGCCGTGAACTCATCGTAAACGCATGAAAATTCGGCGGATATTTCGGAAAATTCCCACATATACGCGCCGCTTTCGACGGGCGAAGGGAGAAGTGAGCGTACCTTGCCGCCATGCGTAAGCGTTATTTCCGCCCCGTGCCCCTCGCCGATAGGCTTGGACGGCGCGCGGTAGATAAGCATATCGGAGCAGCTTGCCGAGCTTATTCCGCTTTCGGTTAACATAATGCTGTAAGCCCCGTTTGACAGCAGTGAGCACTGCGGCGAAGCGTAGTCAATTGTGCTGCCGCGTTTTTCCCAGCGGCTGTTGGGCAGTATCTGCTTGTCGGCCTCTGCCTCGCTCAGATGCAGCACCGGCGCGCCGAGCGGTATGCGCTCTTCGAGAAGCTGCCTGTAGGCGGCCATATCCGGCGAGTGCATGAAAGCACGCCGGACGCAGTTATCTCCGAGATAATTTGCAATGGCAAGCATGCTCATGCCCAGATGGTGCGCCATGAAGCAGCGCACCTTTTCGCCCTCGGGCGTTCGGCAGCGCGAGGGGGTGAAGTCGAGCGCCTCGAAAAATCCGTAGCGTGCCCTCATGCCGCACTTTTCGAGCCGACGCAGATTGGCAACGGCAGCCTCGGGGTCAACTGCGAGGGCGAGAAAGCTTGCATACGGCGCCAATACAAGCTCTGTGTCCTGGCCGCGCTTGAGCGCAAGCCGAGCACAGCCGTGAGCCTTGTAGCGGTAGTTAAGCGCCGGGTCGAGCGAGTAAAACGCGCTTTCGGATATGCCCCACGCACCGCCGCGGCTGCGGCGCTTTTTTTGAACGTAAACGCAGAATTTCGCGGTTTCATACAGCAGACTGTCCTGCGTCAGCGGCAGAAAAAGCTCAGGCATAAGATACTCAAACATCGTGCCCGTCCAGCTTGCCATGCCGCGGTAGCCGCCCGACGAGCGCATCGCACGCGACAGTCTGCGCCAGTGTCTGCGAGGCACGTCGCCTTTGGCTATGGCGGTGTAGCTCGTAAGGCGCGCCTCGCTTGCCATGAGGTCGTAAAGCCCCGGCGAGGCCGTGCCTTTTTCGAGGTCTATGCCGATGTGCATAAGGCCGCGCCGGACGCTGTAAAATATCGAAAAATCCATATCGGCAACAAGCCTGCGAGCGCGTTCGGCAAGCTTGCAAAGCCCAACGGAATCGAGCCTGTTTTGCAGCGTGATCAGACATGCGCACAGATTTCCGCAATCGACCGTGGACAGATACTTTGGCTCGAGCGCGCGCAGGGTGCGCGTGTCGTACCAGTTGCAGAAATGTCCGCCGAAGCGCGGAAGCTTTTCCAGCGTATCGAGCATGTTTTCTATAAACTCCTCGGTGCGTGCAAGGTCTATTATCCCAAGCTCCTGCGCGCACATTGCCGAGCACAGTGCAAGCCCGATGTTAGTGGGCGATGTGCGATGTGCGATGCCGACGGGCGGCTGCTCCTGAAAATTATCCGGCGGCAGGAAATTATCCTGCGCGGTGCAGAATGCGTCAAAATAGCTCCATATCTCCTGCGCGCAGCCGATAAGGTATCGGCGCTCCTCGGCTGTCGGCTCTTTCTCTGCCTTTGCAGGAAGGCTCAGCGCCAATGCCGCAAGCGGCGCGAGGATCCACAGCAGTCCGACGGCTTTCGCGAAGATGCCGACCGAGAATATCACAAGGCACAGACCCGATATCGGTGCAAGCCACATATTTTTATAAAACCCGGCCGCACCGTTTCGCTTGCCTGCGCTCTGCGCTGCCGTTTCCCACTCAAGCAGATTTTTGCCGCTTACGAGCATCCGCCAGAGCGCACTCACGGCGGCGGAAAGCGATATCCATGCCTCATACGGCAAAAACCAGAGTCTGAACGCCGTGCGCACGATGCTCTCGCCTATTCCGCCGAGGGTGCGGCTGTGGTACTTTGCCGTCAGCGCCTCGGGCTTGCCCGATGCAAGCTCGGTGAGCGATATTATAAGTCCGGCAGCAAGCGCGATAAGCGCCGCCCATGCGGCGAGAATAAGCCCGTGCGCCCTGAGCAGCAGTCCGGCGAAAATCGCGGCAAAGGTTGCCGGAGCCACAAGGCTGCGGCGCAGCGAGTCAAACAGCTTCCAGCGCTCAATATCCGGAAGAAGTGCGCTTTTGCGGAATATCCAGCCGGTGTTCTGCCAGTCGCCGCGTATCCAGCGGTGACTGCGCCGAAAATAGGCGATCGGCGAACCGGGGAAGGAGTCGGAAAACTCAACGCCGCTCATATATCCGCCGCGCAGATACGCTCCCTCGAGTGCATCGTGCGAAAGAACCCTGCCCTCGGGAATGTGCATCTTGGAGCACAGCAGCAGCGCTTCGGCGTCGATTATGCCCTTGCCGGAAAAACCGCCGCGGTCGAAAAGATCCATGCCCACCTCGCCGCAGAGCATGCCGTATGGCTCAAGTCCGCCGCCTCCGGAGAAAATGCGCGCAAAATCGGTAGAAACGGCCGAGGGCAGCGTCGCGCACATGCGCGGATGTATGATGCCGTGCCCCATTGTCACGATGCCCTTTTCGCGGTCGAGCACCGGTAAGTTCATCGGGTGCAGCATTGCGCCGATAAGCTCGCGAACCGAGCCGGGAGAGGGCACGGTGTCGCCGTCGAGGGTGAGAATGTAGCGCGCAGAGCGCAAAAGCTGAGCGTTGCCGCAGCGCGTGTTCAGCTCGCTTTTATCGCCGCACATGAGCTTTGCAAGCTCCAGCAGCGCGCCGCGCTTGCGCTCAAAGCCGGAGTATTTTCCGCGCCCTTCGTCGAGTGTTCGCTCGCGCGTGAAAAGATAAAATCCGCCGCCGTATTTTCGGTTCAGCGCATCGATAGCGCACTGAGCCGCTGCAATGATTGCCTTGTCCTCAGGCACGGTTTTGGTTTTTGACTCTTTTAGGTCGGCAAGAATGCCCATGAGTAGATTTTTTCCGCAGTCGCGGTTTGCAAGATAAAACTCCTCCAAAATCGCGGCAAAATGCCTGCCGCCTTCCTCGTCCGTGAGCAGCGCCGATATCACGCACATCGTCCGCCCCTCGTCGGGAACGCCGCCGTCAAGCTCAAGCCTCGGCAGGTGCCGCGGCGGAATGCACAGCAGAATGATGTAATCGAGCATGACCTTCGTAAGCTCCGAAAGCGGCAGAAGCAGCAGCGCCGCGGCAATGGCGCTGCGCGATAAAAAGCCACACAGCAGCGTCAGAAACAGCGTTATCAAAACATTTGCGGATATATATGCCGCCGCGCGTCTTTTCTCATTCGGCGCACTGAATAAAAACGCGCCGACGTGCTTTTCGCGCCCCCTTGCGGCACGGCATTGCTCGATGAGCTTTTTGGCAAAAATGTGCTCCTCGAGCCCCTCGCGCTTGGCAAGCTTGGATAGCCTTGCGCGGTACTCGGCGCGGCTCTGCTCATCCATGCGAGGATAAACTCCGGCAGGGTCTGCCGACAGCGACTTTTCGACGATGTCCGCGCGCTCAAGCAGACTATGCATGTCAAGCTCTGATATCAGCCGCACAGAGCCGAAAAGCGCGGCAAACTCCCCGGCAAGCTCTTCCGGCTCCGCAGTGGTTTTAAGCTTGCGGCAGGCGTCGGCCAGCGAGAAAGTCAGCTGCACGAGCAAAACCGCCGGAAGCAGATAAAGCTCTGCCTGCGGCAGCGGCGAAACGCTTTGAAAACCGGCCAGATATTCAAGCATATTGCCCTCGGAGAGCTTTCCCGAGCACACTTTTATCATATCCCGGCACAGCACGGACAATATCACACCGTCGCCTCCGGCGCGCAGCCGGCGAACATCTCTGAGCGCGCCGCCTGCACGCTTTGCCTCGCGCAATGCAAGATAGCGGTTATCCAAAAGCCAGCGGCAGCTCGACGGCATAGATGCCGCGCTGCCGAAGCGCGCCTCGATAAGCCGGTAGACCGCGTTTATTTCCGTGCAGCTTTGCCGGATCTGCGCGCGCAGACTGCTTGCCGGGGCTGTCGATGTGCATTCATTGAGCCTTGCGCAGCTTGCCGCATGGCCGAAAACGGTGTTCTTATTCTGACTGTCCATGTTCATTCTCCCGTCAGTTTGTTATAAATGTCAGTTTTGCCGCAAAATTTGAAATATATTCGGCGTAAGCTGACGAGAGCCGAACCCATATCGCCTGTCAGTACCCTTCCGATTGCTTTTGCCTTGATGGGCGCCGGCCCACCTGCACCAAAGAAAGCCGAAAATATCTCGAAAAGCACAGCCGACAGGTGCCCGTCAAAACCGATATGTGTTCGACTCTCGTCAGCTCAAGTTAAGTGACAAGAATAAACCCTTGACAGCGGGCGGAGATGATGCTATACTCTGTAAAGCAAAAAACGTTTACAGGGGAGGGTACGCCGTGGAGAACAGTGCAGTGATGCGTTCAATGCTGTTTGATTTTTACGGCGAGCTGCTCACGGATAAGCAGCGTGAGTATTTCGACCTCCGCTATAACGAGGATCTTTCGCTTGGCGAGATCGCCGAGCAGTGCGGCATATCGCGCCAGGGCGTGTGGGACATAATTCGCAGAGCCGAGGCCGCGATGACCGAGATCGAAGAAAAAACCGGGCTTATAAAGCGCTTTCTCGAGCGCAACGCCCAGATAGATGAAATAATCCGGGAGCTTAGGGATAAGGGCACAGAGCCGCATATCCTCAAGCAGCTTGAAGAGCTTAAGATTTAGGAGGCAGAGAACATGGCATTTGAATCATTGTCCGACAAGCTGTCCGCTGCCTTTAAAAAGCTGCGCGGCAAGGGCAGACTGACCGCGGCAGACGTCAAGGAAGCCATGAAGGAAGTGCGCATGGCGCTTCTGGAGGCCGACGTCAGCTATAAGGTCGTAAAGGAATTTACAAAAAGCGTTACCGAGCGCGCCTCGGGCGCGGATGTGCTTGAAGCGCTCTCGCCTGCTCAGCAGGTCATCAAAATAGTCAACGAAGAGCTTGTAAAGCTCATGGGCAGCGAAAATCAGCGCCTGAGCATCGGCTCAAAGTCGCCGAGCGTGGTTATGCTCGTCGGCCTTCAGGGCGCCGGTAAAACGACAAACGGCGCAAAGCTTGCAGCCTATATGCGCAAGCAGGGCAAGCGTCCGCTGCTGGCCGCATGCGATATCTATCGCCCGGCTGCCATAAAGCAGCTCGAGACCGTCGGCAAGCAGCTCGATATCCCCGTGTTCCAGATGGGAACTACAAATCCCGTCGATATCGCAAAGGCTGCCGTCGAGCATGCGAAAAAGCACGGCAACGACCTTGTGTTCCTCGATACGGCAGGCCGTCTGCACATTGACGAGGAGCTGATGCAGGAGCTTCAGAACATCCGCGATGAGGTCGAGCCGAGCGAGATACTGCTCGTGGTCGATGCGATGACCGGCCAGGATGCCGTGAACGCGGCAAACGCATTCAATGATGCGCTCGGCGTTACCGGCGTCATGCTCACGAAGCTTGACGGCGATGCTCGCGGCGGCGCGGCGCTTTCGATAAAGGCAAGCACCGGCAAGCCCATCAAATTCATCGGCGTCGGCGAAAAGCTCGATCAGATCGAGCCGTTCTACCCCGACCGCATGGCCTCGCGTATTCTCGGCATGGGCGACGTGCTCACGCTTATCGAAAAGGCCGAGCAGAGCTTTGACGAGAAAAAGGCTCTTGAAATGGCCGAGCGAATGAAAGCAAACCGCTTCTCGCTTTCCGATTACCTCGACCAGATGCGCTCACTCAAGGGTATGGGCGATATAAACGACCTTGCCGGCATGATTCCCGGCGTTGACGCAAAGGCGCTCAAGGGCGCAAAGGTCGATGAAAAGGGCATGGCTCGCATCGAGGCGATAATCCTCTCGATGACTCAGGCCGAGCGCGACGATCCGTCGATACTCAATGCCTCGCGCAAAAAGCGCATTGCCGCCGGCAGCGGCACATCGGTCGTTGATATAAACCGCCTGCTCAAGCAGTTTGACGCAATGCAGGGCATGATGCGCCAGCTTTCCGGCAAGAACATGAAGAAGCTGCAAAAGCGCTTCGGCGGAATGGGCGGAGGCGGCGGTTTCCCCGGCCTCGGCGGATTTAAACTTTGATTACTTTCGCAAACGCGTTTGTAATATATGAAGAAATAATATGGAGGTGAAAGATAAATGGTAAAGATCAGACTTCGCAGAATGGGCGCAAAGAAGGCACCTTTCTACCGCATCGTCGTTGCTGACTCCCGTTGCCCCCGTGACGGCCGCTTCATCGAGGAGATAGGCACTTACGATCCCATGGCAGAGGGCGAAAACATCAAGGTCGATCTCGAGCGCGCAAAGTACTGGATATCCAACGGTGCTCAGCCTACCGAGACCGTACGCGGCCTGCTTACTAAAGTCGAGGCCTAACAAGGAGAAGCTACCGGCATGAAAGAACTTTTGACCTATATCGTACAGAGCCTCGTTGAAAAACCCGAGGAGGTCTCTGTGACCGAGCGCGTTCACGGCGGCGAGACCGTATATGAAGTACGCGTAGCTGACGGAGACATGGGCAAGGTCATTGGCCGGCAGGGCAGGATCGTAAAAGAGATCCGTATACTCATGCGGGCTGTCGCCCAGAGACAGGGCAAAAAGGTTTCAGTCGATATCATGGACTGATTAAAAAGCAGAACGGAAATTACCGTTCTGCTTTTTTGTTGTTCACAAAGTACACAAAGTGCATTTTTAGTGCCGCCGCGCTTGTTAAATCGTGAGTATTGTGGTAAATTATATACTGACCAACTATGGAGGTTTTCACATGGAAAAGCAGCAGTATATCGAAGCGGGCAAAATCGTGAATACACACGGCGTGCGCGGCGAGGTCAAGATCCAGGTGTGGCTTGACAGCCCGGAGTTCATGCGCCGTTTTAAGACTGTATATATTGACTCAAAGCCGGTCGGGCTCCTCTCATCGCGCGCGCATAAGGGCTTTCTTATCGCCATGCTCGACGGGGTGGAGGATATAAACGCGGCCATGAGTTTGAAGAATAAAACCGTTTACATCGACCGCGCGGATGCAAAGCTCAAAAAGGGCGAATACTTTCTGTGCGATATCATCGGCTCGCGCGTCGAGACCGAAAACGGCGAGCTTGTCGGCACACTTGAGGATATCCTCGAAACGCCGGCGTCGTCTGTTTACATCGTGCGCGGCGAAGCAGAGCACATGATCCCGGCGGTCCCGGAATTCGTGCTCAAAACCGATGCCGAAAACGGGATAATAACCGTGCGCCTGATAGAAGGCATGTAATATATTATGTTAACTGACAATAAGGAGAGCTTCCCCGGAATGAGAATAGATATTATGACGCTGTTCCCGGATACGATGAATGCGATAATGCATGAAAGCATCCTCGGACGGGCGGCGAAAAAGGGGATAATCGAGATAAACTGCGTGCAGATACGCGATTATACGGAAAATAAGCAGTGCCAGGTAGACGACTATCCGTATGGCGGCGGTTGGGGCTGCGTTATGATGGCGCAGCCGCTCAAGTCCTGCCTTGATGACATTATGTCAACTGCACAGGGCAAGTGCAGCCGCGTTATCTACATGTCGCCGCAGGGCAAGCCATACGATCAGGCAACGGCAAGGCGACTTAAAAACGACTATGACCATCTCGTGCTCGTGTGCGGCCATTATGAGGGCATAGACGAGCGCTTTATCGAGCAGTGCGTCGATGAGGAGATATCGCTGGGCGATTTCGTCCTGACAGGCGGAGAGCTTGCCGCGATGGCGGTTGCCGACTCCGTGTGCCGCCTCGTGCCGGGCGTTCTGGCCGATGAGGAGTGCTTCACCGGCGAAAGCCACTGGGACGGAGTGCTCGAATATCCGCAGTATACGCGCCCCGAGGTCTGGGAGGGCAGGGAAGTGCCGAAGGTGCTTCTCGGCGGAGACCATGCTGCCGTTGCGCGCTGGCGGCGCAAAAAAAGCCTTGAGCGCACGATGGACAAGCGCCCGGATATGTTTGAAAAGCTTGAGCTGACGGATAAAACCGACTTGAAGCTTTTGGGCGAGATAAAGAAAGAGCGCAGCCGCATGCAGCTCACAAAGCCGATAGAGTGCCGCAAGGCCGTGCCGGAGGATATGGATGAGATAATGCTCATCGTGCGTCAGGCCCGCAATTACCTCAAAAAGCACAGGGTCGATCAGTGGCAGGGCGAGTATCCGGCCGAGGCAAACTTCCTGCCGGATATAAATGCCGGAAGATGCTTTGTTATGACATATGGCGGCGCGGTGGCAGGCTTCTTCTGCCTCGGCGAAGAGCCCGAGCCGGATTACGACGGCATAACCGACGGCCGCTGGCACGGCGAGGGCAAATACTGCACGCTGCACCGAGCGGCGGTGGCTGCCGAATTCCGCGGAACGGGAATGAGCCAAAAGCTCATGGAAACTCTTGAATGGCATTCAAGAGGTCTGGGAGCAAGGTCTGTGCGCACCGATACGCACAGAAAAAACAAGGCTATGCAGCAGCTTCTGCGCGCAAGCGGCTTTGTCTATCGCGGAAACATGCTCTGCTCGGCCGAGCCGGGACACGACCCGGCGCGCCAGTGCTTTGAAAAACTGCTTTGACGGAGAAAACGATGGATCTTACGAATATAAACGATATAAAGGCGCTGCTTGCGCGGCACGGCTTCCGCTTTTCCAAATCCATGGGGCAGAACTTTTTGACCGCTGCGTGGGTGCCGGAGGATATCGCCGACGCAGCCGGGCTTGACGAGCGCACCGGCGTTTTGGAGATCGGCCCAGGTATAGGCTGCCTCACCGAGCAGCTTTCAATGCGCGCAGGCAAGGTCGTTTCCGTCGAGATTGACAAGGCACTCAAACCGGTGCTTCGGGAGACTCTCGGAGGCTGTGAAAATGTCGAGATAGTTTTCGATGATGTGCTCAAGGTCGATATTCCTTCGCTTTTGGATGAAAAAATGCCGGGAATGCGACACGTTGTGTGCGCAAATCTGCCGTATAATGTGACGGGACCTGTGATATCAAAGCTTTTGGAGAGCGGCTGCTTTGACTGCGTGACGGTCATGATCCAGCGTGAAGTGGCACGCAGAATATGCGCAAAGCCCGGAACGGGCGATTACGGCGCGTTCACGGTGTTTGTAAACTGGTTTGCACAGCCAGAGCTTCTTTTCGATGTGCCGCCCGGCTGCTTCATTCCGCAGCCCAAGGTGACCTCGAGCGTAATACGTCTTACGCGGAGATCCGAGCCGCCGGCCGAGGTCAAAAGCGAGGCGATGTTTATGCGCGTTGTGAAGGCGGCATTTGCTCAGCGGCGCAAGACTTTGCTGAACGCTTTAAGTGCAGGATTTGGCGAAATGAGCAAGGAAACCGTTGAAAAATGCCTTACAGATAGTGGTTTTGACCCAAAACTGCGCGGAGAGGTCCTTTCAATTGGTGAATTTGCAAAAATCGCGGATGCTTTTTGCGCTGTTTTAGATTAATTTTTGTAAGCAAAATGCATTGATTAAGAACTATCAAAGATGGTAGTCTTAATTAAGGTGTTATTGGTAATAATTTTTATGAAAATATGGAGGAAAAGATCATGAAACTGACCGATAATGTCCACATTCTCAAGTGGGTCGATGAAATGGCCGCACTTACGAAGCCTGAAAAGATCGTTTGGATCGACGGCTCTGAAGAGCAGCTCGAGCAGCTGAGAGCCGAGGCTATGGGCACAGGCGAGCTTATTAAGCTCAACGAAGAGAAGCTCCCCGGATGCTACCTTCACCGTTCGGACGTAAACGACGTTGCGCGCGTCGAAGATCGCACCTTTATTTGCTCCAAGCGTCAGGAGGATGCAGGTCCGACCAACAACTGGATGGATCCTCAGGAGATGTACAAAAAGCTGTATGAGATATTCGACGGCTCGATGAAGGGACGCACGATGTATGTCATCCCCTATTCGATGGGCGTTGTCGGCTCTGACTTTGCTAAGTACGGCATCGAGCTTACCGACAGCATCTATGTCGTCGTATCCATGGCAATAATGACCCGTATCGGCACCAAGGTGCTCGACGCTATCGGCGACAATGCCGACTATATCAAGGGCCTGCACTCCAAGGCTCAGCTCGATCCCGAGAAGAGATACATCGTCCACTTCCCGGAAGACAACACCATCATGTCCGTCAACTCCGGCTACGGCGGAAACGTTCTGCTCGGCAAGAAGTGCTTTGCACTGCGCATAGCCTCCACCCTCGGCAGAAAAGAGGACTGGATGGCAGAGCATATGCTCATCCTCGGTGTTGAAAATCCGCAGGGCGAGATCCGCTACGTCTGCGGCGCATTCCCGTCCGCATGCGGCAAAACGAACCTCGCAATGCTCATCCCCCCCGAGGCCTACCGTGAAAAGGGCTGGAAGTGCTGGACGGTCGGCGACGATATCGCATGGCTGCGCATCGGTCCCGACGGCAGATTGTGGGCAGTAAACCCCGAAAACGGCTTCTTTGGCGTTGCTCCCGGCACCAGCGCAAAGTCAAACCCCAACGCACTTGCCGCAACCAAGAAGAACACCATCTTCACCAACGTTGTCCACAATCTTGACGACAACACCGTCTGGTGGGAAGGCATGGATAAGAATCCCCCCAAGAACGCTGAAAACTGGAAGGGCGAAAAGTGGGACTGCACCGACGGTAGCAAGGGCGCACACCCCAACTCTCGTTTCACCGCTCCGGCAGTCAACTGCCCCTGCATCAGCCCCGAGTTTGAGAGCAAGACCGGCGTTCCCATCTCCGCAATAATCTTCGGCGGCCGCCGCGCAAAGACCGCTCCTCTGGTCTATCAGTCCCGTGACTGGGATCACGGCGTGTTCGTCGGCTCGATCATGGCAAGCGAAACCACCGCAGCTGCAACCGGCAAGGTCGGCGTTGTAAGACGTGACCCCATGGCAATGCGTCCGTTCTGCGGCTACAATATGGGCGACTACTGGCAGCATTGGCTCGATATGGGCGCAAAGCTTTCCAATCCCCCGAAGATTTTCAACGTCAACTGGTTCCGTACCGATGACGAGGGCAATTTCGAGTGGCCCGGATTCGGCGACAACCTGCGTGTTGTCGAGTGGATACTCGGCCGCTGCTTCGGCGAAAAGGACGCAGTCGAGACCGAGCTTGGCTATGAGCCCAAGCCTGAAGATATCAACCTCGAAGGCGTTGATGTCACTCTCGACACCGTTAAGGATATCCTCGGAGTCGATAAGGAGCTGTGGCTTGAGGAATGCAAGGGCATCCGCGAGTATTACGCACAGTTCGGCGATAAGCTGCCCAAAAAGCTTGCACAGGAACTCGACGACCTCGAGGCAAGACTTAAAAAGTAAAAAACGCGCGCTTTTGCGCGCGTAAGCATAGAAAGGATGATTACCCAATGAGCAAGAAGTATGTTTATCTGTTCTCCGAAGGCAACGCAAAAATGCGTGAGCTTCTCGGCGGCAAGGGCGCAAACCTGGCGGAAATGACCAACATCGGTCTGCCCGTACCCCAGGGCTTCACCATTACCACCGAGGCATGCACGCAGTACTATGAAGACGGCCAGAAGATCAATGATGAGATCATGGCAGAGATCATGGAGTACGTAGTGAAGATGGAAGGCATCACCGGAAAGAAGTTCGGCGACCTTGAAAATCCTCTCCTCGTATCTGTCCGCTCCGGCGCACGTGCATCCATGCCCGGCATGATGGACACCATCCTCAACCTCGGCCTGAACGAGCAGGTCGTTGAAGTCATGGCTAAGAAGTCCAATAATCCCCGTTGGGCATGGGACTGCTACCGCCGCTTCATCCAGATGTACTCCGACGTTGTTATGGAGGTCGGCAAAAAATACTTCGAACAGCTCATTGATGAAATGAAGGAAGCACGTGGCGTAACTCAGGACGTTGAGCTCACCGCAGACGACCTTAAGGAACTTGCAGGCAAGTTCAAGGCAGAATATAAGGAAAAGATCGGCGAGGACTTCCCGACTGACCCGAAAGAGCAGCTTATGGGCGCTATCAAGGCAGTTTTCCGCAGCTGGGACAACCCCCGTGCAAACGTTTACCGCCGCGATAACGACATCCCCTACAGCTGGGGCACCGCTGTCAACGTTCAGATGATGGCATTCGGCAACATGGGCGACGACTGCGGCACCGGCGTTGCATTTACCCGCGACCCCGCAACCGGAGAGAAGAAGCTCATGGGCGAGTTCCTTACCAATGCACAGGGCGAAGACGTCGTTGCAGGCGTTCGCACCCCGATGCCCATTGCACAGATGGCAGAGAAGTTCCCCGAGGCATTTGCTCAGTTCGAGAACGTCTGCAAGACACTTGAGAATCACTACCGTGATATGCAGGACATGGAGTTCACCGTTGAAAACGGTAAGCTCTACATGCTCCAGACCCGTAACGGCAAGCGCACCGCACAGGCCGCGCTCAAGATCGCATGCGACCTCGTTGACGAGGGCATGATCACCGAAAAAGAAGCCGTTGCAATGATCGATCCCAGAAACCTTGACACTCTGCTGCACCCCCAGTTTGATGCTGCCGCCCTTAAGGCTGCAACTCCGATGGGCAAGGGCCTTGGTGCATCCCCCGGCGCTGCATGCGGCAAGGTCGTTTTCACCGCTGAGGAAGCAAAGGCATGGAACGAGCGCGGCGAAAAGGTCGTTCTCGTCCGTCTCGAGACCTCTCCCGAGGATATCGAGGGCATGAAAGCCGCACAGGGCATCCTGACCGTTCGCGGCGGCATGACCAGCCACGCAGCCGTTGTCGCTCGCGGCATGGGCAAGTGCTGTGTCTCCGGCTGCGGCGACATTAAGATGGACGAGGAGAACAAGCAGTTCACCCTCGCCGGCAAGACCTTCCACGAGGGCGACTTCATCTCTCTCGACGGCTCGACCGGTAAGATCTACGACGGCATCATCCCCACCGTTGACGCTTCCATCGCAGGCGAGTTCGGCCTCATCATGGCATGGGCCGACAAGTACCGCCGCCTCCAGGTTCGCACCAATGCAGATACTCCGTACGATGCACGCAAGGCTCGCGAGCTTGGCGCACAGGGCATCGGCCTGACCCGTACCGAGCACATGTTCTTCGACAGCGACCGTATCGCAGCATTCCGCGAGATGATCTGCGCCGACACTCTTGAAGAGCGCGTTGCGGCTCTTGCAAAGCTCGAGCCCATGCAGCAGGCCGACTTCGAGGGCATCTATGAAGCAATGGAAGGCTGCCCGGTAACCATCCGCTTCCTCGATCCTCCTCTCCACGAGTTCGTTCCCACTGAGGAAGCCGATATCGAGGCTCTGGCAAAGGCACAGCATAAGTCCGTTGAGGCTATCAAGGCTCTCATCGCATCCCTGCATGAGTTCAACCCCATGATGGGCCACCGCGGCTGCCGTCTGTCCGTTACTTACCCCGAAATTGCGGAAATGCAGACCCGTGCCGTTATTGAAGCTGCAATCGAGGTTCGTCAGGAAACCGGGCTTGAAATCATCCCCGAAATCATGATTCCCCTTGTCGGCGAAACCCGTGAGCTTGCATATGTTAAGAGCTTCGTTGTTGAAACCGCAAAGAAGGTCATGGAAGAAAAGGGCATGGAAATCCCCTACCTTGTCGGCACCATGATCGAAATCCCCCGCGCCGCTCTCACTGCGGACGAAGTTGCAACCGAGGCGGAATTCTTCAGTTTCGGCACCAATGACCTTACCCAGATGACTTTCGGCTTCAGCCGCGACGATGCCGGGAAGTTCCTTGATGACTATTATAAGAAGAAAATCTTCGAGAGCGATCCCTTTGCATGCGTTGATCAAAACGGCGTAGGCAAACTCGTCAAGATGGCTGTTGAGCTCGGCAAGCAGACCCGTCCCAACATCAAGCTGGGCGTTTGCGGCGAACACGGCGGTGATCCCTCCAGCATCGAGTTCTTCCACAAAGTCGGTCTTCAGTATGTTTCCTGTTCACCCTTCCGCGTACCCATTGCAAGGCTTGCGGCAGCACAGGCAAAGCTGAACAACAACTGATTCAACCCACCTAACCCATTAACTTTTCCCGCGCAGCTGCCGATACTTAAATAATTCGGCGGCTGCACGGTGCAGACATCAAATAAGGACGGCAGAAATTCGGAATTGTTCCGTTTCTGCCGTCCTTTGACTATCATATTCATGCGCACTGCTTAATATGCACTGCTGTCAAAGCATTCTCATTTCATTTTCCTGATGCACCGTTAGGCTCATGCCGTATGCTCATCCAAAATGCTTTTCAGTGCAGCCATTGAACTTGTATGACTTCTTGCAACGCGAAGGTTCTTTCGCTTCGCCTGCCCGGAG
>ERZ824488.2595-NODE-2595-length-15597-cov-2.369644_pt1 | contig 15597 bp, 7 predicted proteins | sample MGYA00519936_ERZ824488 | MGnify/ENA primary metagenome ERZ824488 (study PRJEB31778, sample SAMEA3449153) | human gut metagenome | biome: human gut; feature: human-associated habitat; material: faeces | place: United Kingdom | collected 2010/2012 ... | reverse complement strand
ATAAAAAGTAAACCCCAGACTACAGTCTGGGGCTACTTTGTACTACAGAGAGCACGTATATGTCACGTAATATGTCTTGTATATTATATGTTGGTTATTGGGAGAGGTTGTTAGAATTAAGGTGTAACATAACAGTTTAAGACATCATACGTTCCATCATATATTCAATCTCATCAGCACTTAAATTGTACATAGCTTGTACCATTCGTTCTGCTGCTTCGCCAGAAGCACCGCTCTTAGCAATTTCAGCTTTAGCCTTAGTAATAAGAGCCTCTTTACGTTGTGCTTCGGAATCTTCGTCAGTTGGTACAGAGATATTGGCTTTACCCTGGCCAATGCCACGTACCTCTTGGTTAGGATTTTCTTTAGAAGTTGTTTTTGTATCTTGTGCTGCTACTGCTTCTATAGCGAAGGAATTCTTACCAGTCATGATATATTCAACAGCTTCTAATGTACTTTGCGTAAGGTTTACAGTCCAGAATTCACCTGCATCAGTCAATTTATAAAGCAATCCATTATAGGCAACAAGACCTCGTTTTTCCCATAATTTATAGAGCCAGTTCAATTCATCTAATCTGGAATCCATTTTTACTAAGCTCATAATATTGAGGAAACCTTGTTCTAGTTGGCTTACTACTTGATTAACGATAGGTTGTAATTCACTTTGTTTCATTAGTGCCATAAACGGTTTTTCACCACGGCTTACCATATCTTCATATGGTTTTAATGCGCGATGTAACATCATGCCATAGCCATCGACGTTACCACCTGCACCACTACCAAATGGGAACATTGGGACGCCCGATTTAGCTAAAGTGTTATACAAGCTACGTTCACGGTTATTAGCACTCCAGTGAGCGGCACTCAATCGACGATAGGAACGTTCATCAAGGTATTTACGACCAAATTCAAACATATCCCCTTGCATCGCTGTTGTGGCTGCAGCTGGAACTTTGCCGTTTGTAATGTCTTTATTGAGATCACTACCATCAAATACATTTAATTGATATAAGTCCGCACCATCTACGCCAGAGCTTACCAAATCTGCTAAATCTTGTTCCCACACCTCCATAGTTTGACCAGGTAAACCATAGATCAAGTCAATAACAACAGAACATTGACCATAAGCTTTCAAAGCAGCTAGTCGTTCTAATACGGTTTCTTTCGTATCTAAACGGCCTACCATTTGACGTACTTCTGTATTGAAAGATTGCACGCCAATGGACATACGATTGACGCCGTTTGCCATCCAAACTTCAAGATTTTCAGGAATCAAATCGTGAATACGACCTTCTAAGGTAAGCTCATAATCGTTTGCCAACGGCAAGTACGCTTTAATTGCTTTGAGCAATCTTTCAGAATTTGTAGGTGATAAAGATGTTGGTGTGCCACCGCCGATAAATACGGCATGGATCAAACCATCTTTTAATCTCGGACGTTCACTTGCGAGCTTTAATTCGCTAATTAGACCATCAATATATTGGTCTTCAACACTTTGACTCGTACCGTTTTGGAAGAAGCCACAATATGTGCATTTTGTCTTACAAAACGGAATATGAATGTAAGCGCATTGCATTTCACCCTTTTTAGAAACACCATTCATCAATGTATCCCAAACAGATTGTGTTTCTTTCGGAGAAACGAGCGTACCATTAAGGCCTGCATGAACAACCCGTTTATGAGGGAATGCACCACTCATCGGATTATCGCATTCTAAACCTAATTGTAGATTGCGTTGTTTCTCCGGAATGGATTCAAAGAAACTTGCTAAACTCATACTCCAATCCCCTTTCAGAAATTAGGCTTGCAACTTTGCAAGTACAGATTTTGTAAATTCTTTTGCATTTGCAAAGTCTTGTTCATCTGGATGCGTTTCAGCCGCTTTATGTAAGGCATCGCGTTCAGGGCTTTGACCATGAGCAGATCCAGGTGGGAACATTTTATACATCATTTCGATTACTTTAGGATCGATTTTACCTTGGCATACGAAGCCGTCTACAAGAGCTTCTTTGTTAGGCAATAATTCAGATGCTTTTTCGATACTTTCACGCGCATGATCAGAATCAGCATACATACCTAATGTAGCAAAGAATACTACATTAGGATTTTTTAAAGTTTCAATCAATTTTGCTGCTTCTTTATTCGCTGTACCGCGATCCACCCAGAAACCTACGAATACTGTATCATAATCAGCTAAATTTTCAGGTGCATCTTTTACAGGAACGCAAGGTGTACCTTCAGGCATAACGGAAGCCATTGCTTCCGCTACACTTTTAGTATTTCCCGTAAGGGAAGAATATAAAATAATAGATTTCATATTTATCTCCTTTATTACTTAGATATATTTATTCTTCTTCATCTTCGCCATCGGCCTGTACTACAAAGTGTACAGGAACTTCTACTGGTTGTATATCCCCTGTTTCATTTGGATACGGAGTCGCTCGTCGCACTGCATCAAGAGCCGCTTCTACAAATATCTCATCCCCACCACTAGTTGGATATACGTCTATTAAATTACCATTAGTATCTAATTTAGCCATTACATTAATTGTAACATCTACGTTCATTTTACGCTTAATAGCCGCATAAGGAATTTGTTTTTGGCTATCTACAGCTGCATAAAAGCCCTCTACATTGAACGCTGCTTTACCTGTACCATGACCATCACCTTCACCGGTACCATCACCTGTACCAGTACCATGGCCTCTACCATCACCAACGCCAGTACCTTCACCGGTACCATGACCGCCACCAGAACCGCCACCTGATCCAGGGCCTGTGCCACCAACAGCGGAATTATCACCGGATGTATTGCCTTTATTTTCACTTGCTTTAGCTGCCACATCTACTGCATCAGGAATATCTGTTGCGGTAGATGGTTCAACATTTGCTACAACAGCCTTTGTTCTTGCCGCTACTTCATCAGCCGATAATGGTTTAGGGAATAGGTCTGACCTATTGCCGCCACCACCACCGGCATGACCACTGCCGCCATCATCGAGAACACTTTGTGTGAGGTCGATTTCATAGGTATCCATTTCTTGAATGGCTGGAACCACTACAAAAAAGATTACAGCAATAAAGAGAGCAATAAGATGAACTACGGCGGATATAATGGCTGCTTTTTTCCATGATATGCCTAGTCCCATAGTTATCCTTTCTGTTCAGCTGCAATAGCTAAGCGTTTAACGCCAGATTGTTTTAACATGTCCATGATTGCTACTACTTGACCATGAGCCGCTCGTTTATCAGCTTGTAAGATAACACTAGCATTAGGGTTTTCTTGGATACGTTGTTTTACCATTGCCTCAGCATCGTCAATGCTCATTGGCTTGTTATCAATCGTAATATGACCCTCTGCATCTAATGTTAGAACCACTGGTAATTGAGCCGGTGCAGAAGCACTAGTAGCCTGTGGTAATTGTACAGACAAGGCTTTTTGAGCCACTGTTTGCAAGCTGTTCATCATGAAGAATACCAACAAGAAGAAAATGATATCAATCATTGGAATGATCATGAATTCCGGCTTAGTTTTCATACGAAAGCTTTGCAAGTTCATAACTATTTCCACCCTTCTCGTTTAGCTGTAACAATATTTACACACATATTTTCAATTTGGTTAATAATGGAATCCAAACGATGACTAAAGATTGTGTATACGATAAATGCCATTATGGCTACACATAAACCAGATGCTGTAGCGATAAGAGCCTCACCTACACCACCAGTAATGGCAGATGCACCCGCACCGGAGTCAAGGATACTGAAAGAGCCAATCATACCTGTTACTGTACCAAGCAAGCCCAATAATGGAGAAATTGTAACTGTTGCACTTAAGTAGTCCATATATTTTCGGAAACCAACTGCATCAACCCCCATTTGATCAGCAAAAGCGGTCTTCATTGCTTCTTCGCTAGAATCATTTTTTAAACCTGCTTCTGCAATACGACTTGCAATAGAAGGGTTCTCTTTAATTACTTTATCGATTTCATCCCAACGTTGTAGTTTTGCGAATTCATTTACTGCATGAGTTACAACAAATGTTTTGCCTGCATACTTACGATAGAAGAAAGCACGTTCTGCAGCTATAGCGATAACCATGAAAGACAAGAGTAACAATGGATACATTACATACCCGCCACTATGAAATAAGTGAATGACATAATTTAAATTTTCCATATTTGTAACCTTTCTGCCTGTTTACAGACTGAACATTAGAACCTGTAGGTCCCTTGAATTCTTGTATAATCGCCTAACTTAAAGCTTTCACTACCATATAAAGTATCTCGTTTATTAGTGCCCTTCGCATCAAATGTATAGAATGCTTCAAGGAGCAAATCCTTGCGCGGTACATAGCCGGCACCAAATGTAAAGCTACGAACACCATCTAAGTAACGATCAGGTACTGCACCCGTACCATTACCACCGAAGAAGGAGCCATGTTCAAAGTATTTGTAATCGATGAACGCATTCCAAGATTTCGGAACATCTAAATCAGCACGCCCAATATCTAGACGAGCCATCCAGAAGTGTGGTGTGCCGCCCATTTGATGACCTTTTAGAGTAAAGTCTGCTGTGCCACGTTCATGTTGATATACGGTATTACCATTGAGGTAACGTCCTAAGTTAGAACGATTTTGACCGTAATCAACCGTAACAGCTGCATTAGCACCAAGTTGATACTTAGCACCGATACCAAATACATGAGCTACATTGGAGAAGCTGTATTCATCATTACTGTTTCCATTAGCATTTAAATATGTATGGGTTTTACCGCCAAAGGAACGTAAGTACCAAGCTTGCAAACCTAAACGAGAGCCAATTTGTTTCTTGTATTGAATAAAGGCTGCCTTATCAATAGCTGGTACAGTATCTTTTTCAAGAACTACACCTTCTGTTCTGATCAAGTTGCCAATGACCTTACCGATTGCTTCGCGTGGTAATTTATTTTCAGACTCTGCGTCATGTACAACTTTTTCAAGATTATACATATAGTTAAACAATGCATTAGGCATACCCCAACCATAGTAAGAACCACCTTCGCCATAATCACCAGAGGACATGGTGAAGTTCTTTTTGTAAATGGCATCTTTAGCATCATAATCACTAAATACGTATTTACCACTATCGTATTTGTAAGTCTTTGCACCTAAGAAGCCAGTGAATTCATAATCACTTGACGGTTGACCATAGTAATCATAAGATCTCTTAAATGTACCATCAGCTTGTTTCACCCAAACGTCGTCAAGCCCACTATTGTTATAATTACTCCAGTTATCTTTTGCATTATATTTGGCAATTTCTGTAATCGATTGATTAATCTCAGCTGCATGTTTATCAACATACTCTTTAGGATTTAGCAAGGCTTCTTTATTATCAGAGGATACGATAAGACCTTTTGCCTTTTCTTTCATAGATTCAGGGTACAATGGGGAATTTACGTTATACATAATGTCGCCTGTTTTATACAGTTTTTCCCCTGTTTTCTTATTGGTGATTTCATACATTGCATACCCACCAGATGGGATATCAAGGGAGAATTTAGTCCCTGCCATATCTGTAGGATATGCTTTTGTAAGAATATCTTGTAATCGACCCATAATTTGAGCTTGTTTTTTCTGAGTTTCAGCTAATTTAGCATTAGCCTTTTCAATTTCTTGATCACGGTTCGGATTACTCCATCTTAAGTCTAAGCTTTCTTTATAAGCTTCGTATTCAGCTTGCAAGTCTTTGATCTGTTGATAGAAGTAGAGGCTATCTGTCTTACCTTTGTAGGTGGAGTTATAAATACCAGTTGGACTATCTGGAGCTGCCGGATCTGTTGAGGTCTTCTTCTCACCATCAGAACCGGTTTTAGTAGCACTCTCAATATCGTATGGATAATCATCGCGATTGATACCAATCAATTCAGCTGCTGTTGGTGGTCTAAAGATAACTTTATGCACTGCATGTGTATATGCAGAATCAGTGATACCTGTACTATGTTTGAAAGTACCAACACCAATACGAACTTGAGAATCATGGCCATTCCAAACAGCACGAACGCCGTCATAAGATTGACCAAACCAGTAGCCACTAGCACCCATAGGCTCAGTTAAACGCCCTACGGATACGTCCCATTTCTTAACGCGTCTTGTAAGATCAACTGTATCGAGTCGTTGATGGTTGAGACCTTTGGAATCAGATTTTGTCCAGCTTGTATCTACTCCACTCATGCCACTCATGCTACCGATAACTTTGAGGTTAGTGAACTCATTGAGTCGAGCATCAAAGCCAAGGCGTAAGCGTTGTTCAAAACTATGACGATTAGCATCGTACATATTGGCTTTTGCAGAACCGATGGCAGAGTTTGCTCTAAATGGAGATTGCGGTCTATTAGAACCATCATGTGCCATCCAACGCGCTCTATAGTCGCCAACCATTGTAATACCACGTTCTTTAGTAGTATCAAAATCAGAACGAATAAAGTCAGTTAAACGAACTACATCATCTACATTTTGTACACCAGATTCAGAATTTACCACTTCACCATTAGCTACATTAGTACCTGTAACATTCGCACCATCTTTAGTTTTCCCGATAGCCGTAGTTTTGCTGCTATCGCCACCACCAAATTTAAGGTTAACACCCATGCGATATACACGCTCTTGAGTAGCACGATCATCATTGCGATGGTTAAAGATATTGTTGATACCAAAGTACATCATGGCATTTTTATTAAATCGTTTTTGAACCATTACGTTCCAAATGCCAAATGTTTTCTTTTCATACATTTGTTTCTTATATACGCCAGCATCACCAGACAAGATATCTGGCCAGTAGTTACCACCGTTATTAAGAGTATTACTATCAAGCATATTGATATAGTAATCACCCCAGATGGAGCCATTCCAACCGGATTTAGGGTTATCATAAGTAATGCCAATATCAACTTTGTGCATTGGTTTATCCAATAATTGACGTGGCATGGATGGATCGCTTTTGTTGATGGCGTGTAAATATGTATAACCTAATTTACCAGACCAATATTTGCCGAATTTTTGTTGTACTTCCGCTTGCAACCCTGTAATTTCAGCTTTACCAATATTTTTAAAGCTATAAATCATATCCGGTGCACGTTGGTATTTCGCATCACCCTTAAGATATGGTGCAAAGTCCATAAAATCACCAGTGAAGTATACAGACATATAGTTCTTAATACGGTTATGGAATACACCTACGCGTGCATATGTATTTTTATTTTCCCCTTCTAAGCTCATGTCAAAATTGACAGACTTTTCAGGTTTTAAATTAGGGTTACCAGCCCAGTACCAACCAAGTTTCGCTACCCCAATCCCTACAGGGTTAGAAGCATACATTTCCCAGTTATACCACAATTCGCCCATACCAGGTTCTGTATAACCAGTACCTACATTGGCTTTAAATCTGCGATGTGTATTACCGTTAACGTTATATGTCATACCCAAGGATGCAGATACGTTAGAACCAAACAAGCTACTATTATCAAAACGCACAATTGGAGACAATGTTAAATTCTTATTGACTTGCCATGTATCAGAAATGTAAGCGTTTATTTTACGAATCGTACCACTACCAGTAGTCAAGCGTTGATCGCGATTACGGTACTCTTCCAAGAAAGCCTTACCATTTAGCTTAGGCGCTTTCTTACGCATTTCTGGATCGTTAGACTCACCATATTTAAAATAGTCGCCTACGATATTTGCACGATGCGCCGCCATTTCAGGATTTTCCGATTTCAACCGATTTTCTAAAGCATAATATCGCTTCTTAAATTCATCCGTTACGGGCTGATTATTCGGTGATGTGCTTGACCATTCACTGAGTCTGCTTTCCGATAAACCATAATTCACATAATCATCGTACGTAATGCCCGGCTTTTGTGCCTTTGTTTCAGCCCCATAGTATTCATAATCCATATCCCATTGCGGCATGCCGCCACCGGAATTAATGAATTTATAGTCATGGATGTGAGAGTAAACTTTAACACTATTATCGCCTTTACGTCGCACGAGACGATCAAGGCGGTCTACTAACAAGCTTTTATCGTAATCCCATGGATCAATGTACATCGTACTTGTATTAGGAGAACTCTTTAAGCGACTACCAGAACCTTCTTCACGAGCATAGCTAACACCATAGCTTAGCAAATGATTTTTATTGACTTGCGTATTAGCATTTACTCGAATATCTAATTGACGATGATCGATGTTATCGATATAACGCAACTCATTAGAGCCTTCATAAGCAGAACGACCTGTATAGTTAATGAGCGCTACGTCATTTTCTTTAATACGAGAGTAATTAGTTTCTACAGTCCAGTCACTCTTTCCAGCTCTAGAGGACCATTGCAGATTAGCTGTATTACGATCTGCCGTACGTTTGAAGTGTTGCTGTGGCTCTAAGTCGGAGTCGGAGTGCTTAACATCGCGCACAAGATCTTCCGTGTAACGATTAAGTCGCAATTCCACCTTATTTTTATCATTTGCCTCGTAGGTCGCTACAAGACCGATATCTGCCGCATCACCATAGTAACGAAGTACATTTGGCTTAAAGTTATGTTTTGCATAATCAAAGGCCATCCCAGAGGCACGACGTTTAACAGATGCTAGAACAGGCATAAGATCTCGTTTACTACCTGATAAACCAACCTTTAACTTGCCCATTTGACCAGAATCGGCACGAATGAAGAAGTTTTGGAATGGAAACACATCGCCATCGCTCTTGCGACGCATGCCTTCAGCATTAAATTGTACAGATGGTTTCTTTTGTGCTTTTTTAGTGATGATATTAACTACACCACCTACTGCATCAGATCCGTATTTAGCACTAGCCGCACCTTGAATAACTTCAATTCTCTCTACATTCTCTGTACCGATACGCTGTACTTCGTCTGCTGCACCTGAGTACTTATCGAAATCACCTAACACTGGTTGACCATCTACGAGGATAAGAGTGTGACGCGCTTCTGCACCGCGAATGGATACACCCACACGCCCCATAGCATCTACCGTTCTAGATACACCTGTTTGCGTAAAAATAATGTCTTCAACGGACTTCGCCTGTTTCTTTTCAATCTCTTTCTTAGTAATGATTTGCACTTGCTGTGAGTTCAATTTTGCTTCTTCTTCTGCCCATGTTCCTTTAACATGAACAACATCTGTCGTGACAGTCGCATTATCCGCCCAAACCACTAAAGGCGCGCTAAGCCATAAGGCAACTGCACTAGACAAAATTATGGTACGCTTTGTATGTCCCCACCGGTTCATTATGCCCTCCTAAACTTATAACTAAACATATGTCTTGTATCTCCCACACAAAAATTAAAAAGATACACTTCACCAACATTAATGACATTGAATATCATTCACATTTTAATGTTAGCAAAGTGTATCTTGCATATCTACTCCGAATAGACCAAAAATATACGTTTCGGACAAATCGGATATAAATTTTTAGAATTTATACGTCATTTGGAAACGAGTATAATTCCCAAGTTTAAAGTTTTCAGATCCATATAAGGTATCTCGTTTATTGATCCCTTTTGCATCAAATGTATAGAATGCTTGTAAAAGAAGATCTTTAGTTGGCACATAACCACCACCAAAGGTAAAGCTCTTAATACCATCTAAGTAACGGTCAGGTACAGCTTCTGTACCATTGCCGCCGAAGAAGGAACCATGTCCGAAGTACTTATAATCCACATAGGCATTCCAAGAACCAGGTTTATTCATATCGGCACGACCAACATCAAAGCGCAATGCCCAAAAATGAGGTACACCACCTACGTCACGGCCCTTGATATTGAATTGAGAGGATCCAGCCTTATGGTCATAATGAGTATTGCCATTCATGAAGCGACCAAAGTCACTACGGTTTTGTCCATAGTCGAAGGAAACACTTACATTATGATTTAATTGATACTTAGCTCCAACGCCGAAAACATTAGCCATATTGTTGAATTCATGCGCTTCTGTAGCATTACCATTCGCCGTATAGAAGCGATAGTCACTACCGCCAAAGGAGCGTAAGTACCACGCAGCTAAGCCAAGTCTAGGTGTTACCATATGTTTAACTTGAACATAGGTAGCCTTTTCAATTGGTGGAATTGTATCCCGCTCCAATACGACACCTATTGAAGGAATAACAGCACCTGTATATTTGCCTAGCGCCTCTCTCGGCAAACGACTGTTGCCGTCCGCTTTTTCAAGCATTCGGGCCAAGCTATTAAAGTACGAAGCTATCATAGAAGGATAATAGGCACTTCCTTTTACGTTAATAAGACCAGACGTGCCGGAGTCGTTAATATCAACGACATTCGCCTTATAAATAGACTTGTCCAGCCCGTCAAAGGCATTATCTTCAAATTTCATCATGTACGGATTATTGCCAAAGCTATAGGTTGCTATATCTTTCGCCTTGGCACGATACGCCTCCACGATAGCCGCCTTATTCTGATTGTACCAATTTGAAATAAACGTTTTTCCGCCATTGGAAAGAACAGTGGTATCACTCAACTTCATTTCAAACAATGGGTTTTTCTTATCAAGCCCAATCGTTCCCGGTGCTATTTTCTGAGTGAAAGTACGTTCGTCTTCATACCATTGTTCATCATCTTCATCATAGTATCGCGATTTATAAGAATACGTTACTGACACATCAGGCATCTTAATCGATACAGTCTGTTTAGCCGCATCCACACCATAAGCTTTCACCGCGATCTCCTGCATCCGGCGCAACACATCAAACTGCGCAGCTCGCAACGGTTCCCGTTCTTTCGCCACACGAGCTTCCACATCCGGCAAAGATGCTTCCAACTTTGCCAACTCCGCTTTTAATGGAGCCAGTTGATCCGCGGACATGCCGTCAATAAATTCTTTAGACCAGATATCGGAAGTCATATCGTCAATTTTCTTCTTTAATGTACCTACCTCCGCATCTAAGATGCCTTCCTTATCGCGCAAGGCTTTTAATTGCTGGTAGAAATTAATAGTATTCCCTGCGTTTGGTACGATGAGTTCCTTATTGGCACCGTCCGAATCCATAGTAACACCTAAGAATTCCTCTACCGTTGGAACCCGTTTAAAATGCGTATAAATAGCATGAGTATAAGCACTGTCGCTAATTCCCGTACTATGTTTAAAGGTCCCCACACCGATACGGACTTGAGTATTCTTATTCGTCCAAACACTACGAAGGCCGTCATATTCTTTATTAAACCAATAACCTGTAACCCCCATAGATTCAGTAATACGACCAACACTATGATCCCATTTAGAACCGTGATGTGTTACATCTAGTTCTTCGAGACGTTGATGATTAAAACCTTTAGAGCCTTCTGTTTCATGACTGCTATCTACACCAGCTTGGCCAGAAGCACTACCCACAACACGTACATTCGTATTATCGTTAATACGAGCATCGACACCGACACGTATACGTTGATTCAAGCCATGTTCCTTGCGGTCCGCCAGATTCTTTGCGGCCTCGTCGGATACGTAACTTGTAGTCGTCACCCGCGTAGCAGGACGATCAGATCCAAGATGACTGTCATTACGTACACGATAATCACCTACAAGTTCCATACCTCGTTTTCTGTCTGTATCGAAAGGACGCGTAATAAAATCCTGCAGCATAACCGGAGGTAACGATTCAAACTGCTCCTTCGTAAGTTTCGTTTTACTTTCACCTGAACCGAAACCGAATTTCATATTTAATCCGATACGATATACTCGAGCCGATAAAGCCCGATCATCATCACGATGATTAAAGAGATTATCAATACCGAAATAGATTCGTGAATCCTTATCAATCTTCTTTTGAATCATCAAATTCCATATGCCATAAGTTTTATGTTCATACATATCGGCGGTTTTTCTATTATTCAAATTATATCTGATAACGGAACGATCGGAATTATTAGGATCAATATAAGATACCATATAATTACCGCCACCAGACAAGGAGTTACTATCCAGCATATGAATATAATAATCGCCCCACAGACTACCGCTCCATCCGCTAGCCTTATCCTCAAAATCCACACCGATATCCACTTTATGACGAGGTTTATCCAGTAATTCACGAGGCATATCTTTATCGCTCTTATTAAGCGCTCGTAAATACGTATATCCCAAACGGGCCTTCCAGTGTTTATTCAAAGTTTGTTTAACTTCAAATTGAAGTCCCGTAATTTGGGCCTTGCCGATATTACGGAAACTGTAAATCATATCTGGTGCATGAGCAAATTTCGCCGCTCCATATGTGGTAGATTCATCATACTGAGGATAAAAATCCATCAAATATCCCGTATTGTAAATCGACATATAATTCCGAATATTATTATGGAATACGGTTACTTTACCATAGGTATTTTTATTTTCCCCTTCCAAAGAGAGGTCGAAATTCATGGATTTCTCTGGTTTAAGGTTCGGATTTCCGACCCAATACCAACCTAATCGGGCTTCACCGCCACCGATTGTGGCATTTGTAATATTTGGGCCATACATTTCCCAGTTATAATACAGCTCGCCCATACCAGGTTCCGTATAACTGGTACCCACATTAGCCTTTAATCTGCGGTGTACATTTCCATGTACATTATGAGTCATACCGAAATTAAACGACCAGTTGGAGCCAAATAAATCACTATGATCCAGTCTTATAATTGGTGATAAAGTAGTATTTTTATTAACCTGCCACGTATCCTGAATAAAGAAATTCTGTTTCTTGATCTCTGCACGTCCTGCGGTCTGTTGATTAACGCGTTTTAAATACTCTTCTTTAAAATAAGCTCCGTTTAATTTCAACTTCGTAGAATCAAAATCCGGTACGGCGCCATAGTAAAAGCTCGGTAAATAGGCATCATAAAGTGCTGGATAATACTTACCGTTTTCATCTTTTCGGCCCTCCTTATTAAAATGATAGTCTTCAATAAATTCTTTATTCTCCGCTAATAAACGTTTAGCAAACTGCTGATATCGCGCATAAGCTTCAGGATTCCGTTTTTTCAGCGTACGCTCCGTCACGGGGCCGTCCACAAGCCCCATTGCGGCCGCTGAATCAATCCCCGCCTGGGGATCCAAATATTGAAGATATTCTTCATAAGTAAATTCCGGCAATGTATTTGGCTTACTTTTATCCCCGTTATACCATTCTTTCTCCTTATTCCACTGCTCTACACCGGCCTCGTTTTTTCTGAAAGAATGGTCATAAATTGTGGATGAGGGAACACCGTTTTTTACTGCCAGACTTTTATCATAATCCCAGGGGTCGATATGCCGTTTATAGGTATGAGGCGCATTTTTAAGTCTGCTACCTTCGCCTGTCTCCCGTATAAACCCAATACCATAAGACAAGAGATGTTTCTTATTGACTTGCGTATCTGCCCCGAGTGTTACGCTCCATTGACGATGATCTACATTATCCACATAGTTTAATGTATTTTTCCCTTCATAGGTACTGTTCCCGTAGTCACTGGTTAATGTTACATCATCTTCTTTGGTCCGCGTATAATTCAGTTCCGCTTTCCAAGAACTCTTATTGTCCTGACCAGTATACGTCAAATTAAGATTGTTCCTATCTAAATCCCGTTTGTAATGAACCTGAGGTTCCAAATAAGAAGTACTGCGCTTTACATACCGTTCCAAGTCTTCATTATACCGATCGATACGGATTCCCAAAGACTGTTTATCATTAATATCATATGTAGCGGCCAAACCTATATTGGAATTTGTACCGTAATACCGTAGGGAATTCTTTAAAAAACCGTGGTCTTCATCATTGGTCATAGCGCTGATACGACGCTGCTCGCTGGCATAAATAGGCATAATGTCACGTTTACTACCGTGAATATTAACTTTTAACTTACCTAATGAGCCAGAATCAGCGCGCATAAAGAAATTGGAAAACGGTACGATATCACCGTCGCCTTTAGTTCTACGACCTTCCCCATTAAACTGAAGGCCAGCGGTCTTACGCGGTTTATTGGTAATAACATTGATAACACCACCGATGGCATCGGATCCGTATTTAGCACTGGCTGCACCTTGGATAATTTCTATACGTTCCACATTTTCTGTACCGAGACGTTGTAATTCATCACCAGCACCTTGATATTTGGCAAGGTCGCCCATCACAGGCTGTCCATCCACAAGAATCAAGGTATGACGAGGATCCGCTCCACGGATAGATACGCCGACGCGCCCCATCGAATCGACGGTTCTAGATACGCCAGTTTCGGAAAATACAATATCTTCTACGGATTTTGCCTGCTTTTTGACAATATCCTTCTTCGTGATAATCGTCGTCTGTTGAGACTCTTGTTTTGCCTGCTCTTCAGCCCATGTACCGCGAACATGAACCACATCGGTTGTTACAGTCGCATTGTCCGCCATAACCACCGGCATTTGCAACCAGCACGCTACTGCGCAGGATAGTATGACATATCTCCTTGCCCGCACCCAACTCCTATTCATTAAATTTCCTCCACACATATATTTAACCATGCATATAAAAATACACTTTACCACTATAACCAAATGACATTGAAAATCATTTACAGGTTTAATAGTAGCAAAGTGTATTATACATATCTACTCCGAATAGACCAAAAGTATACGTTTAGGACAATATTTAATTTTCATAGGCTATCAAACCTAGCATAAAGTACAAAAATTTTTAGCTAGGATAATATAAGGACCAAATTATTTAGACCTTACGATAAGCACTTGGCGTTACACCAGTAGCCTCTTTGAATGCACTAGTAAACTTACTACCATTCTCATACCCTACCGCATTAGCGATTTCTAAAATAGACTGATCTGAGTCTTGAAGCAATCGCTTCGCCGCATTAATACGACATTCTTTTAGATATTGATGTATGGTTGTACCAAATACACCTTTAAAGCAACGTTTCAGGGTAGATGTAGGAATATCAAACTGTTCAGACAAGGAGTCAATAGTAATACGCTTCATAAACTGTGTCGATACATATTCACTTACAGCTTTTACAATATCTACCTGTTGCTTTCTATAGGTACTTCTCTTTTCAGGATTAGCTGTAGAGATAACAGATAATAATAAAAAGATTTCAATCACTTTTAATTTAAAATAGTGCTCTTTTATTTGATCTGACACATTATATAAACTGGAAAAAATGTGACGAACAGTTTCCGTTTCTTCCATCATCATACCAAAATCAGAATGCTCACAAAACCGATTGGCCAACTCAGTCAAATCAATTCGAGAATCACTAACAAGTGCATCTAATACGGGTTGAGCTTTTTCAACATCTACTAATAATACAATTCCTTTAAATAATTTTGTAGGAAAGTAATTTTCATGTTGATAATCAGAGCGTATATGCCAACCTAACGACATATCCCCTGGCCCCATATATAAATACTCACCAGATGAAAACTTGCACTCAATGCGCCCCTCTTCACAATGATTTATGGCAAACGTCTTGGTATGTGATTTAGCATAAAATTGAATCGTCTCTTGCTTCACATCAAGGAACATCAAATCGATACCGTCAAATATCATATGGCTTGACATTGATGTTCCATGATGTGAAAC
>ERZ824488.2594-NODE-2594-length-15602-cov-3.544928_pt1 | contig 15602 bp, 8 predicted proteins | sample MGYA00519936_ERZ824488 | MGnify/ENA primary metagenome ERZ824488 (study PRJEB31778, sample SAMEA3449153) | human gut metagenome | biome: human gut; feature: human-associated habitat; material: faeces | place: United Kingdom | collected 2010/2012 ... | reverse complement strand
TGGTAACATTTAAACAAACAGATCCATTCTGGGTAATTGATTTATCAGATGCAACAAATCCACAAATTTTAGGAGAAGTACAACTTCCTGGATATAGCGTATATTTACATCCATATGATGAAAAACATATAATAGGATTTGGATATGATACAAAAGAAAATGGAACCAGAGTAACAAATAATGGACTTAAATTAGTAATGTTTGATGTTTCAGATTTTACAAATCCACAAGTAGTATTTCAAATAGCTGTTGGAGATAGTAAATACACATATTCAGAATTATTATATAACCATAAATCAGCAATATTTTCAAAAGAAAAAGGAATTATGGCATTTCCAATAAATTCATCATCTGGTTTAAAAACTAATTCGAGAGCAGTTATTTATAAAATTGACTTAGAAAATGGTTTTTCATTACAAGGTGAGATTGGAACTATAAGCAATAATTATGAAGAGGAAGTTAGAAGAATTGTATTTGTTAACGGAAATTATTATACTTTATCATATTCACAAGTTAGAGTTGCTGATATGGATTCATTAAATGTTTTTAAAATTATTGATATATAAATAAAAATTCAATTTTTTTATGATTGATTTTATTTTATAATTTTATGCAAAGAAAGATTAGTTATATTTCAAACTAATCTTTCTTTGTTTTAAGTATTTTCTTTTTCAACCAAATAAATCATTCCTAATATTGTAAGTTGAAAATTATTATGGATTCGGTACTGTTTCCTTAAGTCATAAAATTCACCACATTGTGTGCTAGTACAAACTTCCCCTTCCAATATCATACAAACAACAGCGATAACTTCAGCATATTTATTAAAATCTATATCTAAATGATTATGATTTAATAAAGCATATAGAGAAGTTATATCAATTCCGTAATTCATATTTCTATGGAGCTTATACATTGCACATATAATTTCGAGATAAAATTTATATCTTTGACTTAAATCGAATTCCATCTTGAATTTTGAATAGATATTTCTAGCATCTTCATATCCAAATCGAGAATCATAAAAATCTGCTTCGTAAGACTCAATATTACCTTGATTTTTTTGAAGATATACTTCAACTTTTTTTCTGAATTTTTCTTCTTCTTCCATCCATTTTTTTTCAATACAATCAGAAAACATCTTAAGAAGTTGTTCTTTGGACATTTCGCAAGAATATGCTTTATCAAGTAAATCTTGTGTCATCTCTTCCATAGGTATAGTATTTGGGTGTTTTTTTTTCATAAGTTTGCTCCTCCCTTAAAATTATTTGTTGTTACAAAATATGCCATTTCTAAAAGGAGATATTATTTTAGCTTTTGCTAAAAACTTTTGGTATTATATCATGGATTTTTATGTTTGTCAGTAGTTTTATTATAATTCAAGATATATTAGACATCTTTGAAATTCATTTATTACAAAAAATCAACCAGATTTATTTTCTGATTGATTTTTATTTCTGTGGTGCGCCCGGAGGGATTCGAACCCCCGATCTCAAAGTTCGTAGCCTTGCATTCTATCCAGCTAAACTACGAGCGCATTTATAATACTTTTATATTATACGATGTTTTTTTAGTTTTTTCAAGAGAATTATGGAAAATATTTAAAATTCTGATGTCATTAATTAATGAGAGGAAAACTCTTTCTTTTTAGTTTTTACATAGATTAACATACAACAAAAAAAGAGAGAGCAATGTATTGATCTCTCTTTATAAGTTTAGGATATTTTTTGTAATATTGTAAATATAATTTCTTTTGTTGTTGGTTTGTCTAATAGTGAATAACCAAAATATGTAGAAAGTTTATCTTTATCAATTGTACGATACATTTGACCAATTGCCTGAAAAATATTTGCTTTTATTAAAACTTGGCTTTTATTATATTTTTTGGCAAGAATAGGATAAATATGTTTACTAAAATTAATATTATATAATGTGTCTGATAAATAACATTCATATATACAATCATATAAATATCTAGTTCCAATATATGAAAAATCAAAACCTAAATATTCTAATTCAGAAGAGATTTTTTCTTTTATAGAATTTTTTAAGCTAATATCTTGCTTTTCTTTTGATAGTTCACGAACTTTATCTATAAAAGAATTTATATTGTCTATTTTTGAACTATATGTAAATACGCTTTTTTTGTTTATTACTTGGTTTAGTAAATCAATTTCATTTGTAAGTACTATAATTGAGGCATAATATTGTGAGAGATTATTTCCTTCTATATAATTTATAATATCTATTCCACTTATATCTGGAAGTTTCAAATCTAGTATTATAATATCGATTTTTTCTTTTTGTAATATTTCTAATGCTTTTTTTCCAGTATCTACAATACTATATAAACGTATATTATTTAATTCTTTGCATATAGAGTTTACTAAAAAATGTGAATAAATTAAGTTGTCTTCAATGATTAATAAGTTTTGCATATATTTTCCTTTCTCAAATAATTAACATGATTATATAACAATTAAGTTAATAAATAAAGTTAAAATAACATTTTTATAGATATTTTTCTTCTATATATTTTTTTATAATAGAATTATTTGTTCCATAATATTTTTGTATAAGTTTTACTAATTCTGGAGTAGATATTTCTTTATAAGCATAGTTTTCAAGTAATTCGTTCATAAAACTATTAATTTTTGAAGTTCCATATTTTTCTTCAAGTTTATTATAAAATGATGCACCATAAAAATACATTGCAGTTGAATAATCTGAATCATTTTCAAATTCGTTATATGGTTGTGTAATTATTCCTGTGTATTGATCTAAACCTGGATTTGTTAAATATGTAGTAATACTTTCATCAATCCATGCACTTGTATATTGATTATTTCCAATAATGTTATAAAACCATTGATGAATTATTTCATGAATTGATGAGCCAACACCTTCTGCACTAGTAGATATTAAAATTACTTGAGGATATTCCATTCCTAACATTTCCATTTCACATTCTACAATACTGAATTGTTTATATGGATATTTGCCAAGACGAGAATTCATTTTTGTAAATGTTTCTGTTGCTAAATTTAGGGCTTCATTTGCTTTTTCGATTTCTCCTTTGTGAAAGTAACAGTTAATTTTTATATTGTCTACATCTTTTGAAAAGATTTCATAATTTTCTCCAGCAACAATTACAAAATCTCTTACAACATTAGCTGTATATTTATATTTGATGAGATTATCATTTATATTTGTAATTTCAGTATTATCTCCAGTTGCAATTAAAGTATAAGATTTTGGAATAGTTATAGTAACATCATAATTAGCCATTTTAGAATAGAAACATTCTCCAACTGCAAAATATGGATAATATTGAAATTTTCCATTCTCATATGGACATAATATAGGAATACAATTTGCTAAATAAAAATCTTTACTGTTGTTATTAATTGTTTGATATCCATATCTGGCATTAAGATAAGGAACATAAGCTTTATAATCAAATGAAATTGATGTTAATTCATTTGGGAGTAAAGGTGATGCTAGTTTTACTGAAAATACAGTAGGATCTTCATTTTTTATTAATTCTAGAGATGTATTAGTTTGTGTATCGTGTAAATTAGTAATTTCACTTACTTTTCCATTTTCTTTATCAGAAAATGCACTTGGATAATCTCTGAAATATATTTCATTCCAAGTGTCGTTTGAATCATTTATAACGTTTACTGTAAGATTTATATTATAACAGTTATTATCAACATCTAATATGAAATTTGCAATATAATTATTTTGTATTGTGACTTTTGGAGAGTTTTCATTCCATTGCACAGTTACAGTTTTGTTTGCAATTGGAATTTTTTCAAATTTAGTTGATGAATCTGTAATTTTAGAACTTTTTTTATTAGTGTTGAATATTATTGATATTGTTATGATAAAAATTAATAATGTAATAATTAATTTTATATTTTTATGTTTCATGTTTTCTCCTTTTATAAAATGTAAGCACTAATATAATTAGTGCTTACATAAACTATTTAAGAAGGCAGTTACTCAAGAAAATAAACTATTGGGCGTTATAGTCAGAGATAGCGATATATCCTGTTTTGAGTTTTCCAGAATTGAGCGAATATCTGATGTAATAAAAATCATCTTCGACTTTCAACAAATCCGCTTTTTGATTTGAGACAGAACCATAAACACTATACAGTGTACTGGGACCTTGTCGAACATTAATTTTGGAAGAAATTGTCAATTCGCCACAAACGTTACCAAAAAGAGGAATATTAGAATCTTCTGCATATTGAATAGAAACATTTTGGGCGGGAACATACGCACGTTTTCTTCCATTAGAAGTGTCATATTCAATAAAATACCAATTACTTTCGGAAGCAAGAATTGCTACATATTCTCCGGAATTTACAGAACCACTTCTTTCATAAGTGGTTGTGTCAGGTCCATAATAAACAGAGGAATAACTTGTAACAATTCCCATGCAAGTAGAATATGTGTCGAACATAAAGCCGGTAAAGACATATCCTAACGTGGGTCCATTTGCGGTGCTGTATGAAATGAAATAGGAATTTCCGTCTTTACACAAAATCGTAAAAGTTTCGTTTGGGAAAATGTAATCTTTAATGTTTCCTTCAGATTGAATACTAGAATCGTATACGGGAAGGTTATCAAATACTGCTTTGGCGAGTCCACAGCAATTATTATATGCAGCATTTCCAATTAAGAAAGGAAATGTAGAAAGCAATAACAATAAAGCTAAGACTACTTTGAAATACCGGAATTTTGCATGATTTTTCTTCATAAGTATGCCTCCATAAAGATAAAAGTGATGCCTTCTTAAATAGTTTTTTCTAAATAATTATAAATTAATAATTAAAAATACATCTGTTTGAACACACTATATCATATAAAAAATTAAAAAACATAAAAGTAAAAAAAGATAAAAAAAATGTAAAAAAAATAAAAAAGAAAAATTTGATAAATTTTTAGAAAAAAATTGCCAAAAGAGTAAAAAAATGCTACAATAAAATAGTGTAATACTAAATGTAAATATAAAAGGATGTTAAGAGAATGGGGAATTTAACAAATGCCCAAAAATCAATTTGGGTAACTGAACAATATTACAAAGGAAGTAGCATAAACAATATTTGTGGTACAGCAGTTATACAAGAGAAAGTGGACTTTGAAAAATTGAAAGAGTCCATACAAATTGTGTGTAAAAAACATGATAATTTTTGGCTAGAGTTTAAGTTAAATGAAGGAAATGTTGAACAAGTGTTATCTGAAAAAAAAGAAATTCAGATAGACACTATTAATATTGCTGGCAAAAATCAGTTAGAATTAGAAAGAAACAAAATTGTAAAAACAAGATTTCAATTAGAAAATTCAAAATTATTTAAATTTTATATCTTTAAATTTATAGATGGAAAAGGGGCTTTCATGCTCAATATACACCATCTAATTTCAGACGCGTGGACATTAGCGCTTATTTGTAATGACATCATAAAAACATATTCAGAATTAATTCAAAATAAAGAAGTAGAAAAAAAGGCTATATATTCATATATAGACTATATTAAATCAGAACAACAATACCAAGAAAGTGAAAAATATAATAAAGATAAGCAATACTGGATAGAAAGATTTAAAACTATTCCAGAAGTTGCAACAATACCAGGAAGCATAAAAGGAGACATTGACGAAACAAATCCTGCAGGTGAAAGAAAAAAATATGAAATATCAAAAGAGAATGTAGAAAAGATAAAAAAATATTGTAAAGAAAATAAAATATCATTATATAATTTTTTTATGGCTATTTATGCAATATATATAGGAGAAGTATCAAATTTAGATGAATTTACTATAGGTACACCTATTTTAAACAGAACAAATTATAAAGAAAAAAATGCAGCTGGTATGTTTATAAATATGGCTCCATTTAGAATTAATATTAATGAAGATATAGAATTTAAACAATTCATAAAAAACATAGCAAGAGATTCTATGGATATGTTAAAACATCAAAAATATTCATATCAATGTTTGCTAGAAGAATTAAGAAAAGAAAATAAAAGTATTCCAAATTTATATAATATTTTATTATCATATCAAATAACAAATGCAAAGCAAAATGAAGGAACTATTGAATATGAAACAGAATGGACATTTAATGGTTATTGTGCAGATAATATAGATATTCAAATATATGACCTAAATGATACTGGAAATTTGAATATAGCATATGATTATAAGACAAGTATTTATAAAGTAGAAGATATTAAAAATATACATAGAAGAATATTAAATATTATAAAACAAGTAGTATCAAAAGAAGAGATAAAACTTAGTGAAATTGATATTGTTACACCTGAAGAAAAGGAAAAATTACTTGTAGAATTTAATAAAACAGAATTAAAATATGATGAAAACATACCTTTTATAAAATATTTTGAAAAACAAGTAGAAAAAACACCAGATGATATAGCAATTGTTTTTGAAGATAAAGAAATGACATATAGAGAATTAAATGAGAGAGCAAATAGTTTAGCATATAAATTAAGAGAAAATGAAGTAACTAATAATACTGTTGTAGGTATATTATTAGAACGTTCATTTGAAATGTTAATATCAATGTTAGCAGTATTAAAATCAGGAGGATGTTATATTCCAATTGCACCAGATTATCCCAAAGATAGAATAGAATATATGCTTGAAGATAGTGAAGCAACAATAATATTAACAAGTCAAAATAGAAGAAATTTAGCAGATAAAAAACTTATTAATGTAAAAGATGAGAGAATATATGAAAATCATAAAGAAAATTTAGAAAATATTTCAAAACCAGAAGATTTATCATATTTAATATATACATCAGGTTCAACAGGTACTCCAAAAGGGGTAATGTTGAAACAAAAAAATTTAAGCAATTTTTACAATTCAATGAAAAATATAATTGAATATTTAAAAGATGGAAAAAATCATAAAATCCTTTCAATTACAACAGTTTCATTTGATATATTTGGATTTGAAACATTAATGTCATTAACAAGAGGATTAACAGTATATTTAACGAGTGAAAATGGTCAAAAAATGACATCAAAAATAGAAAGAATTGTAAAAGACAGCAATGTTGAAATAATGCAAACAACACCATCTGTAATGAAATTTCATTTGGAAAATTTGAATGATGAAAATAGTTTAAAAAGTTTGAAATATATAATGTTAGCAGGTGAGCCTTTAACAAAAACATTGGTAGATAGAATTAAACAAATAATTCCAAATGTAACAATTTACAATGGATATGGACCATCTGAAACAACAATATTTTCAACAATAGGAAATGCAACAAATCAAGAAGAAATTACAATAGGAAGACCTATTAATAATACACAAATATATATCTTAAATAAAAATAAAAAAGTGATGCCACAAGGTACAATAGGAGAATTATATATTTCAGGAGATGGTGTTGGAAAAGGATATATGAATAAAGAGCAACAAACAAATGCGAGCTTTATAATAAATCCATTTATAGATGGAAAAGTTATGTATAAAGTAGGAGATTTAGGTGCTTTTGATGATAAAGGAGAAATTACTTGTTATGGAAGAATCGACAATCAAGTAAAAATAAGAGGATTAAGAATAGAACTACAAGAAATTGAAAAAAGAATGCAATCTGTTTATAATATTCATGATTGTGTTGTTGTAAAAAAAGTTGTAAAAGAAAAAGACGCATTATGTGCATATTATGTGGAAAGAGGTCATGTATCTAAAACAGTTTTGAAAACAGTTTTATATTCAAAATTGCCAGAATATATGGTTCCACAATATTTTGTAAAAATGGAACAATTACCACATACACCAAATGGAAAAGTTGATAGAAAAGCTTTGCCAGATCCTGTTATTGATGAGAATGAACTTGAAATTGTAAAATCTAGAAATGAAATTGATAAAGAATTAATAAAAATAATAGAAAAAATGTTACAAGTTGATAAAGTTGGAATTAATAATACTTTATTAGAACTTGGAGGAGATTCTTTAACAGCAATTACATTAACAACAAAGGTTTTATCAAAATTTAATGTACAATTAAATATAAAAGATATATTGTCAAATTATACAATAAAAGATATGTCAGACTATATAGCAGAAAATCAAACAAAAGATATATCAAAAATAAAGATAGAAAGAATCAAAGAACAAGATTATTATCCATTATCATCTGCTCAAAAGAGAATATATTATAATTGTAAAATGATTGGTGAAGATAATATTGTTTATAATATGCCTGGTGGAATTACTGTTGATGAAGTTTTAGATATTGAAAAAATAAAAGAAGTATTTTACAAAATAATTAAAAGACATGAAATATTAAGAACAATATTAATTCAACAAAATGATGAAATTGTTCAAAAAGTATGTAAAGAAATAAACTTTAATATACCAGTATATTTTAACCAAGAAAAAGAAATTGATTCAATTATAAAAAACTTTTCAAAGCCATTTAAATTAGAAAATGAAGTTTTGATAAGAGTAGAAGTACATTATATTGATAATAAAAAAACAATGTTATTAGTTGATTCACATCATATTATAATGGATGGAATGTCGTTAAACAATTTAATAATAGAATTTAATAGATTATATAATGGTGCTGATTTAAAACGTTTGCCAATACAATATAGAGATTATACTATGTGGGAAAATAATTATAATAAAAGTAATGAAATTTTAGAACATGAAAGATATTGGGTAAATAAATTTGAAGATTGTGAATTCCCACCATTAAATTTACCTTATGATTATAAAGTGTCAGCAATTAGAAGCTATGAAGGAAACACTATAACAAATGTTATTGATGAGAAAATATTTAGAAAAATAGAAAAATATGCAAAGAAAATAGGAATGTCTTCATATATGCTATTTGTTTCAACATTTTTAATATTATTGCATAGATATACTGGACAAGATGAGATTATTTTAGGTAGTCCAGTTGCTAATAGAAACCAAAAAGAAACTAAAAGAATGATGGGAGTATTAGTAAATAATATTGTAATAAGAAGTAAATTAAATGAAGATGAAACAATTAATGAATTTTTTGAAAAGATGAAAGAACAAATATTAAGTGATATATCGAATCAACCATATCCATTTGATATGTTAATAAAAAAATTAAATATAAAAGTTGATAATTCAAGAAATCCTATGTTTGATGTAATGTTTACATATCAAAACAAAGAAGAAAATACAGTACAATTAAGTGGAAAAAGTGTAAATGTTTTAGAATTAGATAATAATATTTCAAAATTTAATTTATCAATAGAAGTAAAACCTAAAATGCATACAATAAATGTTGAATATTGTACAAAATTATTTAAAAAAGAGACGATTGAAAATTTATTTGAACATTATTTATATATGTTAACAGATATTATAGAAAATGTTGACGCAAAAATAAAGGATATAGATATAATAACTCCAAAAGAAAATAAACTTCTTGAAAAATTTAACGCAACAGATGGAGAAATAAATAATGACACAACAGCATATCTTATTGAAAAACAAGTTGATGAAAATCCAAATAATATTGCTGTTATATGTGAAGATAAAGTTTTAACATATAAACAACTTGATGATAAGGCAAATTCTTTAGCAAATTATTTAATTAAAATTGGTGTAAAGAGTAATGACATAGTATGTATTATGACAAATAGGTCATTGGAAACTATTGTAGCAATGTATGCAGTACTGAAAGCTGGTGGTGCATTCTTAAATGTTGATCCTACATATCCTGTAGATAGGACAAAATATTATATAGAGAGTAGTAGGTCACAATATGTATTAACGCAAAAAGAATTAAAAGATAGAGTAAAAGAAATACCAAATTGTATTGAAATTGATTTAGACAATAATATTTATCAAGAAAATAAAGATAGACCTAAAGTTAATATTAAAATGGAAGATTTATCATATATCATATACACATCAGGTTCAACAGGAGTTCCCAAAGGAGTAATGTTAAATCAAGTGGGTTTAACTAATATGGCAAAAGCAATGACAAAAGCATTAGATTATTTACATGACGGAAAAGTACATACATTGCTATCAGTAACTTCAACACCTTTTGATATATTTGTTTATGAAATAATAGTTTCATTAACACATGGTCAAAGAATTGTAATGGCAAATAATGCTGAACATAGAAATCCAAAATTATTAGAAAAATTAATGGAAAAGTATAATACAGATGTAATGACAGTTACACCAAGTTTAATGAAAATAGTATATGATAATAGAAGTGAAAATTCACCATTAAGATTAGTAAAAAATATGGTATTTGGTGGAGAGCCATTGCCTGAAAAATTTGTAAAAGATTTGAAAGCTTTAGCAGATGATATAACAGTATTTAATATATATGGACCAAGTGAAATAACAGTATTATCAAATGTACAAAATTTGAATGGAGAACCAGAAATTACAACAGGCCCACCAATAATGAATACACAAATACATATATTAGATAAAAATTTGAATAGAGTTCCAATTGGTGTAGTTGGTGAAATATATATATCTGGAATACAGGTTGGAGTTGGATATTTAGGAAAAGAAGAACTTACAAATCAAAAATTTCTTCAAAATAAATTTGGAAAAGGAAGAATGTATAAATCTGGTGATATAGGAAGATGGACATTTGAAGGAAAGATTCAATGTTTGGGAAGAATTGATCATCAAATAAAATTAAGAGGATTAAGAATAGAACTTGGAGAAATTGAAAATAAAATGGAACAATATCCTGGTGTATCTGCAGCAATAGTTAATAAAATAACGATAAATGATAAAGACTCATTATGTGGATATTATGTTACAGATGGTACAAGTAATATTAGTGAATTAGAAATAAAAAGTTACTTAAAAAAATATTTACCACAATATATGGTTCCAAGTTATATAGTACATCTTGAAAAAATGCCATATACAATTAATAGAAAAATAGATAGAAAAGCATTACCTATGCCTAATATTGAGGAAGAGAATTTTAAAGAAGAAGAACCAGATAAATATGATAATGATGAATTGAAATTACTACAAATCTGGAAAAATATACTACATTTAGATAAAATCAATTTAAATGATAATTTCTTTGATATAGGAGGAGATTCAATTTCTGCAATAAAAATGCAAATAGAAGCACTAAAATATAACTTCAATTTTGAGTATGCAGATATATTCAAATATCCTACAATTAAAGAATTAGCATCAAAAAAGAGATATAATAAGAATAATAATATCCAAAAATATGATTATTCAGAAATAAATAAAATATTAAAAAGAAATAATTTAGAAAATTTAAAAAAGATTCAAAAATATAATGTAAAAGATGTATTACTTATCGGAGGAACTGGATATTTAGGAATACATATATTATATGAATATTTGAAATATGAAAATGGAAAAATCTATTGTTTAGTAAGGAGAAAAAATAATGAAGAACCATTAATTAGACTTCAACAAAAAATTGCATTTTATTTTGGAAATGATTATTATGAAAAAAATAAAGATAGAATTCAAGTTGTCGAAGGGGATATAGTTGAAGAAAATTTAGCAATTAATTCAAAAGATTATAAAATGCTAAAAAATAATATAACAACAGTAATAAATGCAGGAGCACTAGTAAAACATTTTGGAATTTCAAAATTATTTAATGATATAAATGTAAAAGGAACAGAAAATGTAGTTGAATTTTGTAAAAAAGAAAATAAAAGATTAATACATATTTCAACTATTAGTGTATCAGGAAATGGAGAAAAAGAAGAAACAGTAGAAGAAACAACAGAAAATATAAATAGTAAGAAAATCTTTAAAGAAAGTGATTTATATATAGGACAAAATATATCAGGAATATATACTATAACTAAGTTTGAAGCGGAAAAAATAGTATTAAAAGCTATAAAAAGTGGATTAAATGCACAAATATTAAGGATGGGAAATATTACTAATAGATATAGTGATGGCGTTTTCCAACAAAATGTTGAAGAAAATGCTTTTGCAAAAAGACTAAAATCTTTTATTGAACTTGGAATGTTTCCCAAATATTTGTTAGATCATGCTATTGAACTTGGACCAGTTGATTTATGTGCAGAAGCAGTTATAAAAATATTAGAATATGATAGTAATTGTAATGTTCTACATATTTATAATTCTAAATTGTTACCAATAAAATTATTGGTAAATACAATGAAAGAATTGGGAATAAATATTGAAGCTGTAGATGATGAAACAATGTCAAGAAAATTAAAAGAAATTTTAAATGATAACTTTAAAAAAGAAATTTTATCTGGTATAATACATGACATAGATTCAAAAAAGAGATTAATATATACATCAAACATAAGAGTCTCATATGATTTTTCAGAAAAATATTTAGAAAAAATAGGTTTTTCTTGGAAAAATATAGATAGAGAATACATATTAAAATATATGAATTACTTTAAAGGAATAGGATTTATAGAATACTAAAGGAGAAAAAACAAATGAAATTAATTAATACAGAATTTATATTACTTATTATATCTACACTTTCTATATTAGTATTAATGTATACTATTATAAAAAGGAAACCATTATCTCAATTACAACATGCATTTGCATTTGTTTTAGGAACAGTTTTAATAATAAGTATAGGTGTAATCTTGCAATTAGTTTTCACAACATTTGGAAATGTTGAACCAATTATTTTTGAAAACTTTATATATATAGGAACATGTTTTTTACCGGTTGCATTGTTTTTTGTAGCAATAATATTTAAAAACACAAAAATTAGGTTTAAGAAAAAATATTTATTATTATTTATAATACCGTTACTTACATTAGCGGTATTATATACTAATAAATATCATCATTTATTTTATAAAGTATATTCAACAAATTTAAATGAAATGGTATATGGACCATATTTTTATATTCATACAATATATACATATGGATTATTATTTGTTAGTATAGGACTAATGATATATGGAACGTTAAAAAATTCTGGAGCCTTTTCAAAACAAACAATGTTAATAATTATAGGAACAATGTTTCCAATAGTTGTTAATGTATTAGGAACATTAAAAATATATAATATGAATGTTTGTTTAACTCCAATAAGTTTTTCAATAGCTGTAATTTTCTATACATTTGCCATAATGAAATTTAACTTTTTAAAGATTACGCCAATAGCTTTACAAAAAATAGTTGATAGAATATCTGATGGATATGTAGTTTTGGATGAAAATAATGCAATTACAGATTTTAATAAAACATTTTTAGATATATTTAAACTAAGTCCAGAAGATATAAGAAGTAAAAATTTTATAAAATTTTTACAACAAAAAGATATATCAAGCCAAGCAATTTCTAAAATTAATCAATCGATAAAAAGAGCTAATGATACAGAAACAACAGTATCATTTGAACAGCCATTTGTAAAAATAAGAAAATATTTTAGAATAGAAATAACACCTATAAATTCGGACAATAATTCATTAGGAACATTATTTTTATTAAAAGATATAACACAACATAAAGAAGATATGGAGACAATAAAAAATAATCAAGATATCTTAATGGAAAGAGAACGTTTAGCAGGGCTAGGACAATTAATAGGAGGAATAGCACATAACTTAAAAACACCTATTATGTCTATAGCTGGTGCAACACAAGGATTAGAAAATTTAATAAAAGAATATGATGAATCAATAGACGACCCACTTGTAAATTCACAAGACCATCATGATATCGCAAGAGATATGGAAGAATGGATACCAAAAATAAGAGCACATCTTGAATATATGTCAGACATTATTACAACAGTAAAAGGTCAAGCTGTAGCATCTTTATCAGAAAATGATACGGAAGAATTTACTGTAATGGAATTAATAAAAAGAGTAAATATATTAATGAAACATGAATTAAAGAATGCATATATTTATTTAAATGTATTGATGAAAATAGATGAAAATCAAATAATTCATGGAAATGTAAATGTTCTTGTACAAGTTGTTAATAACATGATTTCAAATGCAATACAAGCCTATGATGGAAAACATGATCAAAATATTCAATTAGAAATTAGTAAAGATTCTGGAAATGTCATATTTTCAGTAACAGATTTTGCAGGAGGACTTCCAAAAGAAGTACAAAATAGATTATTCAAAGAAATGGTTACAACAAAAGGAAAAAATGGTACAGGACTTGGATTATATATGTCTTATTCAAATATCAAAGCACATTTTGGTGGAGATATTACATATAAAACAGAAGATGGAAAAGGTACAACATTTAATGTTATAATACCTATAAATAGACAATAATTTTAGTTGATATAGCCTGACAGACTATATCTCACAAATAGAGTGATAAAATTTTATACAAAAAGGAGAATAGGGCAAATGAGAAAAGCATTACAAAATCAAATGAGTGGTGAAAGAAGATATAGAATAATCGGAGTAGATGATGAAGAAGGAATACTTGATTCTTTAACAGTGCTTTTTGATAATTCTGAATATGAATTTTATGGTGCACAAGACCCAGTAGAGGCAATTGAATTAGTAAAAAAAGAACATTTTGATTTAATGTTATTAGATTTTATGATGACACCTTTACATGGTGATGAAGTTGTAGAAGAAATAAGAAAATTTAACAAAGAATTATATATATTATTATTAACAGGTCATAAAGATATGGCTCCACCATTAGAGACTATTAAGAGACTTGATATTCAAGGGTATTGTGAAAAAAGCGATAAATTTGATCAATTACAATTATTGGTTGAATCTGGTATAAAATCTGTTAAACAAATGGAAGAAATAAAAAGAATAAATGATAAACTTTCAGAATCAAATGATAAACTTGAAAAAGCTTATTTAGAAATGGTTGAAACTTTAAGATTTGCTGTAGAAGCAAAAGATACATATACAAGAGGTCATTCAGATAGAGTTTCAGAATATTCAGTTCTAATTGGTCAAAAATTAGGATTAACAGAAGATCAAATAAAAACTTTAAGAATAGGTGGATTATTCCATGATATTGGAAAAATCGGAATTCCTGATAGTATATTATTAAAGCCAAGCAAACTTTCAGATGATGAATATTCACAAATAAAAAATCATCCAGCAATAGGGGCACATATATTAGGTTCTGCAGATATTTTCAAAGATATTATTCCAATAGTAAAACATCATCATGAAAAATATGATGGAACAGGATATCCTGGAATGTTAAAAGGTGAAGAAATACCATATTTAGCAAGAATTGCAGCTGTTGCGGATACATTTGATGCTATGACAAGTAGAAGAAGTTACAGAGGTCCAATTGATATTGAACATGTAAAAGATGAAATAAAAAGATGTGAAGGGACACAATTTGATCCTCAAGTAGCAGAAGCCTTTCTTGAGATTTTGAATAATAATTATGAAAAAATACAAGAAATACAAAATAAATATGTTAGTGAATAAAATAATAAAAACAGGATTTAGATTTTTCTAAGTCCTGTTTTTTTATATACTAGGAAAGTTCTACAAACTTCCTAGTATATAAAAGCTACAATCGCTAGCCCTTTGAGATTTTCTCCTTTTAGTCGAAAACTCAAA
>ERZ824488.2592-NODE-2592-length-15603-cov-8.404554_pt1 | contig 15603 bp, 15 predicted proteins | sample MGYA00519936_ERZ824488 | MGnify/ENA primary metagenome ERZ824488 (study PRJEB31778, sample SAMEA3449153) | human gut metagenome | biome: human gut; feature: human-associated habitat; material: faeces | place: United Kingdom | collected 2010/2012 ... | reverse complement strand
TAATACTAGTATGTATGTATTAGGTCAAACATTTTATCAACATTCCTTCCATTTTCTATTATTTTTAATATACTTATTAACATTCCCTACTATTTAATTATACAACAAAATATTTTGTATTACAATACAAAAAAATCACTATTAGTGATTTCTAATCAATCGGCTTAAATAACAAAGATAAAACAAAAGAAATTATTATAGCCGAAACAATACCCGACTGCGCTAAATCAAGCATTCCCATAAATAAGCCCATTATACCGGCTTTATTAAACTCAGCCAAAGCACCGTGAATAAGCAAATGGCCAAAACTAGTAATCGGAATGCACGCTCCCCCACCAGCCCATATAATAAACTTATCATATAAACCAAAACTATCTAAAAAAGCCCCAACCACAACAAATATAGAAGTAATATGACCAGGTGTTAATCTAGTATTATCAAGTATAATTTGACCAATTAAACAAATAAGACCACAAAATATAAAAGCATTCAAATATATCATTTTATTACCTCCAAACTAATAGCATGCGCTATTGAAGGAATTGATAATTTTTGATTAATCAAAGTCGTATTGTGTAAAGATCCAGTTCCAACAATTAATACTTTATGCCACTTTCCTTCCTTCATTTTCTTAACAATATAACTATATGTAACAGCCATAACACAAGCTGGACCACTACCACCCGAATTAACCTCTTGACTATTTAAATCATATATCATACAAGCAGTATCATCATAATGTTCTAATTTAATATTGTAAGCCTCTTTTAAATAATCCTTCAATATTTTTTTACCAATCACACCAAGATCACCAGTAAAAACCATATCATAATAGCCAATACTTCTATTCATATCTTTTAAATGCTTATAAATAGTATCACCAGCAGCACTCGCCATAACAGCACCCATATTATATACATCCTTTTGATTCATATCTGAAACAACCCCAATAGTAGATGATTCTATTTTAATATTTGATTTTGTTTTACTAACCAAACCACTAACCCCACCAGTTACCGTAAAAGTTGAACGCCTCGGTTTAGGTCCACCATATTCAACCGGATTTCTAAACTGTTTTTCAGCAGCATTATTATGTGATGAAACTGAACAAATTATATTTTTTAAACCACCTTGAATCATATTAGCAGCTATTATTAAGCCCTCTATTCCAGATGCACAAGCATTATAAATACCAAAATAAGGTATTTGCTCTTTTGATGCAACTAAATTAGAAGCCATCAATTGATTTAATAAATCACCTGATATAAAAAGATCCACCTTTTCTTTTTTTATTCCCAGTTTTGATAACAATAATTCTACACTTTTATTTAATAAAAAAGCTTCCGCTTGTTCCCAAGTATTATTCCCAAAATATAAATCATCATAACTATAATCAAAATACTTAACAAGTGGACCCTTTTTTTCATAAGGTCCTGTTATTACAGCTGTTTCTAATAAATATACATTTTCATATTTTTGTGTCATTTTATCCTCCAAATACAAGTGCTCTTACAATTCCAAATACATAAGCAGATACAATCCCAAACATTATAACAGTTCCAGCTAGTTTAAATATATTCGTACCCAATCCTGTAACTAAACCCTCTTTTTTGTACTCAAGTGCAGCACTTTGCATAGAATGAGCAAATCCAGTTATCGGTATTAATAAGCCACACCTTGCAAAAGAAACCATCTTATCAAAGAATCCTAAACAAGTTAATAAACAGCCAACAAATATTAAAGTTATTATCATATATGTTGAAGCAATTTTAGTTGGTACATCTAATATATATGAATAAAAATCAACCAAAAGATTTCCTATCATTCCCATAAGACCACCAATTATAAATGCAACAATTCCATTTTTTAATCTATTTTCTTTTACTTCATACCTTTTTACAATTTCCGCATATTTTTTACTTTCCATATTTCCTCCTAATAGTATTATGGTTTTTTTGCATTTTTTCATACAAAAAATCCTAGCTAACTAGGATTTTAATCTTGTTTTTAGTTTTAAAAGTATTTTTTTCTCTTTTCTTGATACATCAACTTGATTCGTATTTAATAAATCTGCAACTTCCCTTTGCGTTTCCCCATACACATATCTACTATTTATTAATTCTTTTTCTTCTTTATTTAAGTTTTGCAACTCTTGTTTAAGTGCCACTAACAAAGCAATATCTTTTTCTCTATCTCCTATTACTTCATAAAGTGCTAGATCTTCACCAACTACTTTATCTAAACTTACAGGATTATTTATTTGCATTACTTCATCATATTCATATTCTGTTATATTTAATATTTTTATAATTTCTTCTTTTGTAGGTAAACGCATCAATTTTTGTGTGAGTAAAATGCTTACTTTATCAATTTTATATTTTAATGATAATAGTTGTTTACCATATTTTAAAGTATTATCGTTTATTACTTTCTTCATTTCACCTAATATATAAGAATAAGCATATGTTGAAAACTTTACATCATATCTTGGATCAAAATTCTTATAAGCCATAACTAGTCCCATAAATCCGGCTTGATATAAATCTTCTTTACTCTTATAAAATCCAAATTTACTTGCAAGTGATTTAACATATGGTTCATATTCTTTTATAATTTCATTTATATCTTTGATTATCCCTCCTTATATAAATATTACATTATTCATTTTTTTAATTTGTTCTAAACGTTTTATACCTTTCTCATCACACTTTACTTTTGATTCAATTATTACATTTGAAAATCCATTATTTTCAAACAAATCAACTATATTATCTAAATCTTTTATTGTTCCTTCTACTAATTCACCTCCTAAAGAAATAATTAATGCTCCTTTTTTAAAAATTGTTTTTATTTCCAGCATTTTCTCACCTTGTCTAGTTTATCATATTCTTAATAGATTTTTTTAAATCCGACAAAAATAGAACATTTTTTAGTATTCCAATATTCGACATCTTTTTCATCAATTACATACTTTAGTTTTTTAATATATCTTTCATTATAATCTTTTTCATAATCATATCTATTTTTTAAACTTTTTAATTCTTTAGATTTACTATTAGCAATATCAACAACTCTATTTAGTTCTTTAAAGCAAGCATTTTTTAACTCAACTATTTTCTTATAATTATTCTTATTGTTTTCATAAATATTTTTATTATCATTTAATTCTAATTTGCATTTTTCATATTCTATTTCTTTAATTTTTAATTCTTTTTTAAATTTATTTATTATTTCATTACTATCAACTTTACATTTATTTAGTTTATCATTTATATCACTTATTTTATTTTTATTATCATCTTTTATTTCTTTTATTTTTTCTTTTAATTTTAATATTTCTTCATTTTTATCTCTTTTTACGCTTTCTAATTTTTCTTTTAATTTATTTATTATTTCATTACTGTTACTTTCCAATTCTTTTTCTAACCTTTTTATTTTATCATCATTTTCACTCTTTAATTTTTCTAAACTTTTTATTTTCTCTTTATATTTTATAATTAAATCATTTAATTTTTCTATTTTTATTTCTAATTCTTTTATTCTATCATCTTTTATATTTATTTCTTCAATATTTTTATCTTTTATTTTTTCTAATTCTTCTATTTCCTCTTTATATTTTATAATTAAATCATTTAATTCATCTATTTTCATTTCTAATTCTTTTACTTTACTATCATCACAAATAGATACTATTACTTCTATTTCTTTTACACATTCTTCAAATATCAATTTTATCTTATATTTGCCATTCACACTATAATCAATATTCTCCTCAATACTTTTCAAAGTATAATTCGTATCTAATAAATCCTCCACCTTAACACTTTTATCATTAATTATATTCTTGTAAAAGAAATAATATATTTTATAATCATTTACATCCCTATAAATATAATCATCATACCCCTCTTTTCGGTATTCACTATATTCAAGATTATAATAAGTTTTATATAAAATTTCTTTTTTATCTTTCAAATGATAAAACTTATAATTACCACTTTCCTTAATTTCTTCATAAGCAAGACGATTATCCTTAAATTGTCCTTGATTCGAAAAACAAACATCAATATTACCACCAGAATAAACAATCTCAAGCTCTAAATCCTTTAAATAATAAGCATTTTTTAAATCAAACATAACCTTACCCTTAGTAGATAAAGCAATCGGTTTATCATCACCTAATTGAACGAGTGAACGATAATTAATAGCTTTACCATTATAAAGTATATTTATAGATTCAAACTCAACCCTCTTTCCACTTTTATTATAGATATAAATATATCTTCCCTTTAATTCTTCATAATCTTTAACATTAAAATATTCATCAATTTGATAATCACTATAATCAACATAAACATTAGAAAGTAATTTAATTTCATCATTACTCATATAACTACTCTCAGTATATTTATACCACTTATAATTAATATCAATCTCACTAGCATTAACTGATAAAGCTAGTAATAAAATTAAAAATATCATATTTTACCTCCTCAAATATACTATACGAGATAGATATACCAAAATACTTTTAATTTTTTAAAATAATAATAAAAAGACCTATTTTTATTTAAAATAAGCCTCTTTTAATCAAATAAATATTCTATAAAACATATTTTTTTATAATTTAATTCAAAATCATTTATTCATTCATACCTTGATTACATTTTTTCAACTTCATCAATTGCTAGAATATTAAGCAAATTCTTAATATAATTATAAACTATCTTTATAAATGCAACATATGAAGCCTTATTATCCATATTTTGTTCATTTACAATATTACAATTATTATAGAATTTATTAAATAAACTACATATATCATATAACATTTCTGCAATATAATTAAGAGTTCTTTCATTATAAGCATTTGTTAAAGCATTCGAAATTTCCGTCATCTTAACAAGAACATTTCTCATTTCATCATTACAAATATTAGTCATTTTTGAATCAATATCAACCTTATTTAAAATTGATTTAATTCTTACAATCGTATATAAAATATATGGTCCAGTCTTTCCATCAATCGAGCTAAACTTTACAGGATCAAAAATATAATCCGTTTTTCTATATGGAAGTAAATCCGTATATTTTATAGTTGCGATCGTTAATTTATTGATAATTTCTTCTTTTTCCTCATCTTTTATTTCATCTTTTATTTTTTTAGAAATCTCATCTTTAACTAAACTAATTAATGTACTTAATTCCATAACTCCACCATCACGAGTTTTATATGGTTTTCCATCAATTCCATTTATTGTTCCAAAACCAACATGTTCTAGTTTTGCATTTTTAACTAAACCAGTTTTATAAGCAGCTCTGAAAACCTGTTCAAAATATAAACCTTGTCTGTCATCAACTACATATATTATTTCATTAGGATCAAATCTTTTAACCCTTGAATAAATAGTTGCAAGATCCCTTGTTGCATATATTGTAGCGCCGTCCGTTTTAATATATAAAAGTGGTGGCATTTCTTTTTTATCATCTTCTTTAGCAACATCAATTACTAAAGCACCCTCTGATTCATATAAATATGGTTTCATTATTTCAGTTGTTGCCGGAATATCTTTAAAACTATCTAATTCACCCTCAAACAAATCAAAATGACAATTTAGTTCATTATATACCTTCTTAATCTCAACCTTTGAGACCTCAACCATTTGTTTCCATAAATCAGTATATACTTTATTACCCTTATCAATTTCAGCAGTTATTCTTCTAACTTCTTCCATTCTTACAGGATCTTCTTTCGCAAGTTTACTAGCAAGCGGATACATTCTTCCTAAATCTTTAGCAGTTATTTCTAATTTTGGATATTCACCTTTATAATTCTTATCAAAATAGGGTAAATTAGGTTGTTCAAGTTCCAATTGCGATATTAACATACCAGCTTGTCTACCTAAATCACCCAAATGAACATCACTTATAACATTATTACCAAATAAAAGTAATAATCTTCTTAAAGCTTCCCCAATATTAGCTGATCTCATATGACCAACGTGTAAACTCTTAGCGGCATTCGCGCCTCCAAAATCAATTACAATTGTTTTAGGATTCTCTTTATCAACCATATCATTAAATGATTTATTATTAAAATAATTCATTAAATATTCATCAGTTAAAGATAAATTAATAAAACCTGGACCTTGTATATTAACATTTGTAAATCTACTATCTAAATTTTGGACGATTTTACTTGCAATTTCTCTAGGATTCATATGATACTTAGAAGCAAGTAACATTGAAGAATTTATTTGATATTGCCCAAACTCTTTTCTTGAAGAAGGTTCTAAAGAAACATTATCAATTTCATAACCCAAATTATTAATTAATTCTTTCAAATATTTTTCATTTTCTTTTATTAAACTCATTTTTTATTCCTTTCTAAATAGAAAGATTCTATGAGATATAGGGACGATCATAACCGTGGTACCACCCTACTTTCATAGAATCTATGCTCTTAATTTTAACGCTTTTTAGCGGTTTATACATAAAGGATGCGTTCATATAAATAATTATCTAGTAGTTTGCACTTGTCCTACCTCACTATAAGTTTTCTTTATATTACTAATTCCTTATCATCATATATTATTCTTCTGGTCTCATAAGTGGATACATTACAACATCTTTAATATTGTCAGAATTTGTTAATAATTGAATTAATCTATCAATTCCCATACCCCAACCAGATATTGGTGGCATACCATATTCCATAGCTCCTATATAATCATAATCCATATCCATAGCTTCTTCATCACCATCAGCTTTTAATTTAGCTTGTTCAAGTAATCGCTTTTCTTGTTCAACTGGATCAACTAATTCTGAATAACCATTTATTATTTCAGCTCCATTTACAATTAATTGGAATCTATCAGTTATTCCCTTATCAAAATCATTTGATCTAGCAAGCGGCGATAATTCTAGTGGATGACCTGTTAAATATACAGGACCTAAAATATTTGGTCTAGCAACCTTTTTATATAGATAGTCAACTAAATTACCATAACCTAAATTTTCAATTGGTGTTTCACTATCTAATTCAATTTTTTCTTCCTTTATTTTTTCAAGTAATTTTTCTTTTGTATCATATTCTTTTATATCAATTCCTGAATATTCTTGAATTACTTCTCTAAATGTTACAGTTGGCCATACACCACTCATATCAACTACTTTATCACCTATTTGAACATCTAAATTACCAAATAATTTCATAATAATTGATTGCAACATTTCTCTTATAAATATCATATTATCACGATAGTTAAAATAAGATTGATAACATTCAATCATTGTAAAGTCTTGAAGATGGGTACTATCCATTCCTTCATTTCTAAAACAACGTGCAATTTCATATACTTTTGGAATACCAGCAACAATACTTCTTTTCATATATGTTTCTGGAGCGATTCTTAAATATACATCAATATCTAAAGCATTATGATGAGCCTTAAATGGTCTAGCAACTGCTCCACTTGGTTTATTATTTAAAATTGGTGTTTCAACTTCATAATAACCATGATTATCTAAATAATTCCTAAGTTCACGAATAAACTTCATTCTTATTAAGAATCTTTTTCTTGTATCTTCATTCATTATCATATCAACATAACGATTTCGATAACATAATTCAGCATCTGTTAAACCGTGGAACTTTTCAGGTAATGGTTTTAAAGCTTTTCCCAAGAAAGTAAACTTATCTGCTCTTAAAGTTTTTTCACCTGTTTGTGTTGTAAAGATTTCACCTTCTGCACCAATAAAATCCCCAACATCAACATTCGATTTAAAGAAAGCATAATTATCTTCTCCTACCAAATCAAACTTAATAGAAACTTGTAAATCTGATTCAATATCTCTTAATCTTAAGAAACTTAATTTACCCATTTTACGCATAAATACGATTCTTCCAGCAACGCTTACATTTTTAGTTCCATCTTCTAATTTACTTGCTTCAAGTAATGAATGTGTTACCTCGTAGCGCTCAGGATACGGGTTACAATATTTTCTAATTTCTTCTATTTTTCCTCTTCTAACTAATTCTTGTTCACTGAATTGTCTCATAATATCATCCTTCCAAAGATTTCCTTTTCAATGTAATAATTATACTATAATAGGTTTATTTTGTCCATTTATTTTGAAAAAAACTTATGATTTTTTTATAAAAACCTCATTTTATATAAATGAGGTTTTCTATTTAATTATTTTTTTAAATAAATCATGCTTTAATTCAGTCATTTCTATTTTACTTGCAAATATAATACATTCACCTTTATGTTTTAAAAGAACGGTTGCATCATCTTTTATCATTTCAGCATTTTTAAGTTTACTTACAAGTTCACTACTTGATACATCAGCATAATCTTCTTTATTTTCATACAAAGATTTAATATCTCTTACATATACTTTATCTACAGTTTTAAGTATCTTAATTAATTCATCCTTAAATACCGTAAACCAATCATAACTATGTGGTTCAAAAACAACATATATTTTTAATTTTGGATATTTTTGTCTAACTGATGTTATAATTTTTTCTAATTGTTTTGGGTGATGAACATAATCATCAACAACAATCGTTTTGCCAATCTTACGATCATCAAAGACTCTATAACAACCATCATAATATTTTAGCAATTTTTGAATGTCTTTAGCTTCTAACCTTTTATAATAGCACAAACCTATAACTGCAAGTGTATCACGGAGCATATCAGGTCCATATATCGGCAAATCAAAATGACCATAATAATTATCTTCAACAAATACATCAAAAGATGTTCCACGATCATAATAATCTATATTAAGTGCTCTTATTTCGTTATTTTCATTAATTCCATAATAGAATATCGGTGAATTTACATTTAATTTTCTAACATGTTCATCATCACCATTTGCAAATACCATTTTATTTGCTTTATTAGCATATTCCGTATAAGCTTCCATTATTTCATCAATATTATGAAAATAATCAACGTGATTAATATCAATATTTGTTATAATAGCATATTCCATTGTATAATCACAAAAATGTTTTTTAAACTCAGACGTTTCAACAACGAATTCACGGCTCATCTTGCTTGCAAAGCCTTCACCATTTCCAATCAAATAATTACAAGGATTTTCTTCTGTTGATAAAGTATGCGCTAGTAAAGATGCAACATAACTTTTTCCATAGCACCCAGCAACTGTAATGGTATCAAATAATTTTGTAAGACGCGCAACTATTTCATTATATTCATACACTCTTAAACCCATATCAAGTGCCTTTCTGATCTCTGAATGTTCTAAACTAACGTGTTCACTTCTTACAACAACTGTTCCTGGTGTCATATAATCATTTTCATCAGTATAAATTGGAATATTTTTTCTTTTTAAAATATCTTCTGTAAATCTATATTCAATATTATCATCATAACCAGCAACTTCAAATCCTAAATCTTTTAGAATCTCAGCTAGACTACTAAGAAATACACCTTTAATTCCTACAATATAATATTTCATTTTTTCCTCCTAGCCAATTAGTTCTATTAAATATGGTCCTAGTATCAATATCATTATTAATGGTACTATAAATAGTACTGATATAATACTTACTCTATTTGGTATTTTATTTATTTTTTCCCTTATACTTAATACTCTTTTTTCCCTTAAATATTCTATTTGATCATACATAGTTGTTAAAATCCCATTACCAAACTTATTAGATTCTACTATATTTAATATAATATTATTTATTAAATCTGATGGAATTCTATATCTCATATCTATTAAAGCATCACTTACATTTTTTCCAAATTTTATTTCATACAATGTTTGCTTAAACTCTTTTGACAATTCTGTTTTAATAGACCCCGTTGTACTTTCTAAAGCACTCTCAATATTTTTTCCACTTTCAAGAGAAAGTGTGAATATTTCAAAAAACTCTAAAGCATCTTCTTCTAATCGATCAGCTCTATCTTTTATTTTTAATTCAACTACTAATATAAATAAATTATACCATATAATTGCAATTATTATTCCAAAAATATAACCAAAATCAAGTGTAAACATACACAAAATGTATACTAGTAATGTTGTTATTAATCTTGTATATAGGAAAAGGGATGTTTTATTACTACCGATTAATTTTAATTTTTTTTCAATATATTTGGTATCATAAGCCCTAAAAAAACCAACTTTTTTCATTATTTCACATCCTTATTTTTAATATTTTCCTTATTATCAAAATATACATTATATAAAGAGCAACCGCTACTACTATTAATAGTATTCCAACACTACTTTTAAATAATGGATTAAAATATTCATTATTAATCATTAAGATTATTATTACAAAAATAATTGGTAAAACAAACAAGAAATTAGATATTAATTTTGGAGATCCTGTTAAGGCTTTATATTCATTTTTAATTTTCCTTGTATTAAAAAGATTCTTTTCAATGCTATCAAATATTTTAACAACATCTCCACCTGTCTCATTTAGTATTTCAAGTGAAGCAGCTACATATTCAGCTTCTTTCAAGTTTAATCTTTCACTAAATCTTGCAAATGCATCATTTATACTTAAACCAAACTTAATTTCTGCATATATTTGTTTATATTCTTTTTGCATTGTTCCATTCATTTCTTCGCCAACAATTTTAATAGCTTGTTCTGGACTAGCACCTACTTTAAAAGCATTATTCATAATTACAACTGATTCAAGTAAATCTTCTTCCAATTTATCGTGATATTTTCTATATAAAATAAGATATTTTATATCAGATAAAAAATAACCAATTAAATATAAAAGTAATCCTTCTTCAACAGTTATAACATCTCCTAATATAGCTTTTGAAAAAGCACATATTATTACAAATAGAAATCCAAAAACAATTTTATGCGCAACTAAAGTAATTCCATTTTTTACTTTAAGTGTACTTAATGATACATATTTATTATATTTTTGTCCTTGTTTTTTAGCGATTCCAGAATTATTTAATATTTTAACGACAAACCTCAAAATATTCATATAAATATTTATAAAATAATCCATTACGCCTTCAGATGTTTGTTTTATGCCTTGAACCGAATATTTACTTACTCTTTCAAATATTCTTTGTTTTCTTTTAAACCAAATAACAAATATAGCTAAAAGAATTATAATAATACCAAGCAACCCTTGATAAACCATTAATATATTATCATTGTTCTTTTTAACATTAACAATTACTGTTTTTGAAGCTTTGTTTCCATTTTCATCATATACTTCATAAGTTATTGTTTGTGCGCCTATCTTATATAAATCAAGACTATTATAATTTGATTCAATTCTAGGATTAGCATCCATATTATCTTTTACAATTATAAAATCATTTGGATTAAAAATTTTTCCTTGTTTAATTGTTATTACTTTTTTAGTAAGTTCAATTACGGGTGCTTCTTTATCGATTATATATTCACCACTTTTAACTTGACTTATTTTATCATTTGAATCAAACAAATTAACTTCGATTTTATATATTCCACTTAAATCTAAAAGAACTGATGTTTGTTTGTTTTGATTTATTACTTCTTTTTTATATTCTATATTATCTTTATATAAAATTATTTCATATTTTTTTATATCAGCGCCAGGAGTGAAAGTTACAATAAGGCTTTCATTTGTTCCTTTTGATTCATACAAACTAAACATATTTTCTTCCACTTTGGCACCTCCTTTTAACCGAATATTTCTTCGATATTTCTTATTCCTTTTGATTTCATTTTCTTAACAACATTAGGCATTCTTTTATATACAACGAATTCTCCTACTACTGTTCCTAAATCCGTAACACTTTTTTGTCTAAAAGCAAATATTTCTTTTAAAGCAATTTCATCATCTTTAAAGCCTGTTACTTCAGCTATACTTACAATTTTTCTTTTACCATCCGATAATCTATTGATGTCAACAACCAAATCAATCGCGCTTTCAATATATTCTCTTATAGCTTTAATTGGTATTTCCATTCCTGCCATCAATACCATTGTTTCAAGTCTATTTAAAGCATCACTTGGTGAATTAGCGTGTAACGTTGTCAAACTTCCTTCGTGTCCTGTGTTCATAGCTTGTAACATATCAAATGCTTCTTTTCCACGTACTTCCCCTACAATTATACGATCTGGTCTCATACGCAAAGCATTTATTACAAGTTCTCTTATTCCAATGTTATGAACTCCTTCATAAGTTGCTGGTTTAGTTTCAAGTGAAACAACATGTTCTTGTGATAATGATAATTCTGCTGCATCTTCAATTGTTACAATTCTTTCGCTTGGATCAATAAATGATGACAATACATTTAATAAGGTTGTTTTTCCAGAACCTGTTCCTCCACAAACTAATATATTTAGTTTTGATTTTACAGCAGCTTCAAGAAATCTTGCCATATACGGTGTTAATGTACCTGCTCTTAATAATTCATCAATTGTTTTTAAATTTTTCTTAAATTTTCTTATTGTTAGTATTGGTCCGCTTACAGAAAGTGGTGGTATTATAGCATTCAATCGTGATCCATCTTTTAATCTTGCATCAACCATTGGTGTACTATTATCAATTGTTCTTCCAACTGGTTGGATCATTCTTTGAATTGTTCTAATTATATGGTCCTCATTTATAAATGATGTACTTTCCTCTTTTAGTAATTTGCCATTCATTTCAATATATATTTCATTTGGTCCATTTACCATTATTTCTGTTACATCATCTTCTTTTAATAGATCTGTTAAAGGTCCATTACCAGTTATTTCATTTTCTATTAAATCATATAAATAAGACATTTCACTTGATGTTAAATCATAGTTTTTTACTGTTTTATCTATTTCAGTTTTAATATACTCATCAACTCTACCTTTTCCAGACATTTTTTTATCAATAACATTTTGAATTATTTTATTTCTTAATTCATTTAATAAGGCTTTGTTTTTAAATGTTTCAAAATCATCAGAAAGTGCAGTTATTTGATTTTCTTTTATGTCAAAAGCATCAATTAATTTTTTCAAGTTTATGCACCTCTTTATCTATATCATTTATTATAGCCTTAAATGTTTCACATACTTTAGAATTACTTTTTCTTATTCCTTTATCGAGTAATAAGATATTTCCTTTTTTTATGTATTCGGCCATATTTTTTTGATAGAAACTGCTTGGTAAGATATAGTCTATTCTGGTCCCTATTATATTGTTTATATCATAATTATCAAACTTTTCTTTATATTTATTTAATGATTTATTTATTAATATTCTATAATTGTTTTTTTCAATATCTTTATAAATAGTAGTCATACTTCTCATTGCTTTAAGTGATACTAAATCATTATCAATAACATATAGTATTAAATCACTTTCATCTAATATACTTAAGTTTAAATCATTCATAAAGTAATTTGTATCAATTACTATATAATCATAACTTGATTTAAATTTTTCTAAAATATCTGTTATACTTTTTGAATAAACACTTGCTGCTCTTCTAGGATCATTAGGCGCTAGAATACAATCTATATAAGCATTATATGGTGTAATATATGTATTTAATGGTTTAGTATATCCGTTTAACATATCACTTGCTAAAGTATATATATTTTCATCATTTGTTATATTTAAAAGTGGTCCAACAGCGCTTTCATAAAGATCTAGATCAATTACTAATACTTTTAATTTGTTTAAAGAAATTGCTGCTGCTAGATTTAATGCTGTTGTTGTTTTTCCGGTTCCTCCTCTAACAGATGTAACTGATATTGTTTTTGCTCTCATTATTGCCATAAGCCACCTCTACTTTCTTTTTATTATCTTCTATCTTTCCTTTATATTTTATTTTTATGTTTCCATAACCTAATATTTTTTTTATGGTTTTATTTTCTTTTATTAAAGTTACCCTTATTTCGCCATCTTCAATTTTTATTTCTTTTTCACATTCTATATTTTTTGAAATAAATATTTTTATTTTGTCTTCTATATTCTCATCTTCTATATTATTTAATCCATAATTTATTGCTTCTTTTGCTATATTTTCCATATTTCTTTTATCGTAATACATATTACTTTTATTTATTATCATTGTTATTACAATTACTAAGACTGGTAAAAATAGAACAAATACTACAAGTGTCTGACCTTTATTATTCATAGTAAACACTTCTTTTTACTGATATTTCATATGGATTAGATAATATTTTATTTAAAAGTGGTGTTATTAATTTTACTTTTTTGGTTAATCTTATTTCAATAAATGTTCCATCTATCTTTTGATCCATCACAATATTTTTATTATTTAAATATTCATTTATTTCATTTTGTTTTCCGTTTATATATAATTCACTTACATAATCTAAATCATTAGATAATTCATATTTTTGATTTTGCATATTAAACAGGTCAAAAATACCAATTGTTAGTATTAACAGAATTGGTAATATAAGTATGAATTCAATTAGTGCTTGTCCTTTACTATTTTTACCCATAACCGATACCCCTATTCTTTTATAATTGTATCATTTTTTTTGTAGTTTTACAATACATTTTTTTTATTTAAAGTAAAAATAGCAAAATCAATAATTACTCTTATCATAATATAAGAAAAGAACTGACAAAAATCAGTTCTTTATTAATTTGAAGTCGGCGCGGTGATTAGTTTCCCTTTTATTAAAATATTAGGGTGACTTGCAATCATTCGATCTACAACGCTTTCATTAGCACTTGTATAATTAATTGTTATATGTCCAGATTGAATATTTTTAAAAGAATAATTGGAAGATCCAATATAATTAATTGTTGTTGTAAGCGATTTAAATGAAACATTTGTAAATATTTCAAGATAGTCAAGATAAAATGTGCTTATATCAAGATTATTAATAGAAGTGCAACCATCAAACATATTGGTCATATTTGTTACATTCGAGGTATTGAAGCTACTCAAGTCTAAACTTGTTAAGGATGAACATCCTCTAAACATATCATACATATCTGTTACATTTGATGTATTAAAGCTACTTAGATCTAAACTTGTTAAAGAGGAACAACTAATAAACATATAAAACATGTCTGTCACTTTCGATGTATTAAAACCACTTAAATCTAGACTTGTTAAAGAGGAACATCTACTAAACATATCACTCATAGTAGTTACTTTTGATGTATTAAAACTACTTACATCCAAACTTGTTAAAGTTGAACAATATTCAAACATACCATACATTTTTGTTACATTTGAGGTATTAAAACTACTTAAATCTAAACTTGTTAAAGATCGACAATTTGAAAACATTTCTAACATTTTTGTTACTTTTGATGTATTAAAACTACTTAAATCTAAACTTGTTAAAGATCGACAATTTGAAAACATATTACTCATATTTGTTACTTTCGATGTATTAAAACTACTTAAATCTAAATTTTCCAAACTCGAGTAATAACTTAAACCAACATTGAACATTAATTCAACATTAGAATTATCATTTCCACTTAATAATATCGGTTCTATATTACTACTATTAGATGTTAATACAACATCATTGCTCCAATCACCAGATTCAATTGGCAAAAACATATAACTCATATTTGTTACTTTAGAAGTATTAAAGTTATTATTA
>ERZ824488.2589-NODE-2589-length-15645-cov-4.424759_pt1 | contig 15645 bp, 9 predicted proteins | sample MGYA00519936_ERZ824488 | MGnify/ENA primary metagenome ERZ824488 (study PRJEB31778, sample SAMEA3449153) | human gut metagenome | biome: human gut; feature: human-associated habitat; material: faeces | place: United Kingdom | collected 2010/2012 ... | reverse complement strand
GGGGCGGGGCTGTAGGCGCCCATGCCGCCGGTATTGGGGCCCTGGTCGCCGTCATAGGCGGCCTTGTGGTCCTGGGCGGACGGCAGGGGAACGGCGGTCTTGCCGTCGCACAGGCAGAGGAAGGAGGCTTCCTCGCCCACGAGGAACTCCTCGATGACGAGCTTGGCACCGGCGGCACCGTGCGCGCGCTTGCACATGATGTCGTCCACGGCATCCAGGGCTTCCTGGGTGGTCTTGGCCACCACCACGCCCTTGCCGGCAGCCAGGCCGTCGGCCTTGACCACCAGGGGCGCGCCCAGTTTGACCACGGCGTTCTTGGCTTTGTCGGGATCGGTGAAGACCTGGCTGTGGGCCGTGGGCACACCGGCGCGGTTCATGACGTCCTTGGCGAAGGCCTTGCTGCCTTCCAGACGGGCACAATAGGCATCCGGGCCGAAGCAGGGGATGCCGGCCTCACGCATGCGGTCGGTGATGCCCTTGGTCAGGGGCAGTTCGGGACCGGGCACCACCAGGTCGATCTTTTCCTTGCGGGCCAGTTCCACCAGGCCGTCCAGGTCTCCGGCGTCCACCGCCACGTTGATGGCGCCCTCACGGGCCGTGCCGCCGTTGCCGGGGGCCACAAAAACTTCACTTACCCGAGGGCTCTGCTTGAGCTTCCACACCAGGGCGTGCTCACGCCCGCCAGAACCGATAACCAGGATGCGCACAACCTCTCCTCCCTGAAAAATAGACATACGGAAAACTTTCCGGCAGCCGGAGCTGCTGAAAAAGCCCCGTCCCGCGCCGCTGCGACACGGAACGGGGCTGCATCCTCTTGCTTAGTAGTTGGGGGTCACTTCAAAGTCGCTGAGGTCGGCAGGCGTGTTGGGATCCATCTGCGACACGTCCAGCGGATAGGCAGTGACGATGCACTGACGGCTGCCCACACCCAGATCGGGCGAGGTGTTCAGGCCCACCACCAGGTCCAGGACGCCGTCGTTGTTGAAGTCGGCCAGGTCCACGGCCGCCACGGAGCCGCGGATGCGGCGGGTCTTCCACTTCAGGGCCAGGCCCACGCCGTCCCAGAACAGGGCATGCACTTCGCCCTGGGGGAAGTAGCGGTAACGGTCGAAGATCTGGGCCGCCGTGGAGATGGGCTTGTTGATCAGCAGGGTGTATTCGCCGGTATGGCCGATGTCGGCCACGATGAGGCGCATGGGGGCAAAGTACTTGCTGGGCATCTGGTAGTTGCGGTCCACGCCCAGGCCCGGCATGCCCTTGTAGTGCTCCATGCCGGTAGCGGAACCGGAGAAGCGTTCCATGGTCGTATGGATCAGGGTCTGGTTGGCGCCCTGGAAGATCTTCAGGCGTTCGTCGTCGGTCAGCATGACCAGCTGGTCACCCTTCTTGCCGGGGATCCAGGCCACGTTGAAGACGTTGGCGCCGCTGGGCAGGGTGATGCGCTGGCCCAGGGCGTAGGTGCCGTTCTGCTTGACCATCATGTGCACGCCGGGGGCGAACAGCTTGATGGAATCCCAGCCCTGGCCCACCAGCGTGGGCTGGTAGGAAGGCGGCAGGTTGATGACGCTGGCGAAGTAGGAGCAGCGCTTGGCCACTTCCGTGAACTTGTTGCCGCGGAAGCCGTAGAAGTAGGTGTAGGGGCGATTGCTCTCTTCTTCGAAGGTGGCCACCACCAGATCCTTGGCGCCGTCACGGTTGAGGTCCATAGCGCGCATGGAGAAGTTCAGGTTGCTGCGGGAGATGGTGATCTCGCCCAGCTTGCCCAGGCGACCGTCGTTGCCCCACTTGTAGATGACCAGGCGATGGTCGTGCAGGATGGCGATCTCGTTGCGGCCGTCACCGTTGAAGTCGGCCACGGCCATGTCCACCATCTCGTCCTTGAGGCGCTGGCTGCGGATGCGGGAACCGTCAGCGGAGTTGCCCTGGTAGCGGAACTGGGGGTTCAGGTAGGAACCCTGCTGGCCGGTCTCGTTGCGGATGATGTCCGAACGGCCGCCACGGCTGGCGGCGGCAGCGCCGGCCACGCCCAGCACCTCGGAAGAGAAGGCGCCGGCAAGGCGCTGCACGGTGGCGTTCAGGCCGCTCATGGGGCCCTGGGCCGTGCTGCTCCAGGTGGCGCCCTTCTTGTCCACGCTGTTGAGGACGATGGTGCAGTCATTGCCCATGACGCTCACCGTGCCCCACAGGGCATAGTCGGCACCGCCGATGAACTTGCGGGCTTCGGCGGCGGAACCGGCCGCACTGGGCCCCATGGTGCCCGTGGCGCCTGTGGCGTTAAGACGGCCCATCAGCGTGGAAGGCACAGCCTTGGACAGGTAGCTGTAGTTCTGGGGCGCGTGCACCTCAAAAGGCAGCAGCACGAAAGACTTTGCCTGGGCAGCCTGGGCCTGGAGGCCCATCACCAGCATCAGGCAGGCGGCAAACGCCAGCTTCATGGCAAATTTCATTCAAAATCTCCTTGCAGTTCTCTGCGTACGTCGACCGCCCTCGCAAAGGAGGGCTCGCCCGGCCGGAGGATCTGCCGCTGTCGTGGCGGGGACCGTACAGCCTGCGGCACCGGAACTATAGCGACACTTGGCCTGCCGCGCAACTTGAAAGCCGTATCCGCTGTCACGGCGCGGGCCTGCGCCCTTTCGGGCATCCTGCGGCAGGCGCTCTTGCTCCCTCCAGACGGAACAGATAAGAAAGGCCCATGAGTACCGCCAATCCTTCCCGCCCCACGGGGCGTTCTTTTCGTCTGGTCTGCCCGCCGGAGCAGATGCCGCAGGTGGAGAGCCTGCTGCGCGCCCAGGGCTATGAATTCGAACCCGAGCCCTTCTCGCCCTTCTGCCGCCGCCTGCTGTGCGAACCGCGGCCGCTGGGCTCCTCGCTGGCCGCCTTTTTCGGCTACATCTATATCCAGGACAGGTCTTCCATGCTGCCGCCCCTGGCCCTGGCGCCCCGGCAGGGCGAAGCCGTGCTGGACATGTGCGCGAGCCCGGGCAGCAAGACGGGCTTTTTGGGCCAGCTCACCGGCCCGGAGGGCTTCGTGCTGGGCAACGAGCTTTCCCGTGCCCGTCTGGCCACCCTGCGGGCCAACCTGCACGCCTGCAACCTGCCGCATGTGGGCACCTGTTCCTATGAGGGCCAGGCCCTGCCCCTGACGCCCGGCACCTGGGACGCCATCCAGCTGGATCCCCCCTGCTCCGGATGGGGCACGGTGGAAAAGAACCCCCAGGTCCTCAAGCTCTGGCAGGGCGACAAGCTCAAGGGCCTGGTGGGCCTGCAACAGCTGCTGCTGGCCCATGCCGCGCGCCTGCTGCGCCCCGGCGGCCGCGTGGTCTTCTCCACCTGCACAACCAACGATGACGAGAACGAAGCCCAGGTGCGCTTTGCCGAAGAGGAACTGGGCCTGGTGCGCGAGCACCTGACGCCTTTCGAGGGCTTCGTCTGGGAACAGCGCCCCGGCGGCGAGGGCACCCTGCGCGTGGACGGCGAACGTTCGGCGGCCCAGGGCTTCTATGTGGCCCTGCTGCGCAAGCCCGCGGACGCTCCCCTGCCCGAGATCCCGCCCGTCTCCGCCGAGCCCGATGCGCGCACGGCCGCCCGCAACGCGGCCCGCGGCCGCAACCGCCGCGACGCACGCCCGGCCCTGCCCCAGGGGCAGGTGGTGCCCCGCAGCGCCCTGGCCGGCCCCTGCTGCGATCCCGACCGTCTGCCCGCCGGTGAGGCGCGCATCTACGGCGAGCAGGTGCGCTTCATCCCGGCCCATGCCGACCTGCTGCTGCCGCAGGGCTTCACCTGGCAGGGGGCCCTGCTGGGCCGCATGGCGGGCGGACGCCTGCATATGGCGCCCCGTCTGCGCTGCCTGCTGCCCGCCGTCCCCGACCCGGCGCACAGTCTGGTGCTGGACGACATCAGCGACATCACGGCCCTGCTCAGCGGCCAGAGCCGCCAGACCGGCCTTGCGGGCAACGAGGCCGCCCTGTGGTGGCGCGACCTGCCCTTGGCCCGGATGATGCTCAAGCAGGGCCGGGCGACCCTCAGTTTCAACTAGGCCCGGCCCAGGATGCCGGACAGGGCCGCAGGCAGGCTTGCCTCTTTACCTGCCTGCGGCTACTCTTGCCCCCACTTTCACAGCGCAAGGAACAGCGCACAGGACAAGGCCGCCGTGACGGCGGCCGTTTCATGCACGCAGAGGAGCGATCATGGCCAAGAAGAAGACTTCCCAGCAGCCCGCGCCGGTCAAGGACAAGCCCCAGGCCCCCGTACAGGATCAGGCCCAGACGGCGGCCCCGGCCCGCGTCACCACCGTTTCCCTCACCACCTGTCTGGTCAGCGTGGTGGTGGCCCTTGCCCTGGGCCTGTGCATCGGCAGCATGCTGCCGGGCTTCATGGACAGCCGTCAGGCCCCCGCTCCCCGGCCCCAGGCCGCCGCTCCGGCCCAGCAGCCCGCCCCGCAACAGCAGGCGGCGCCCCAGCAGCAGGCCAAGGCCAGCCTTTCCCCCGAGCTGAACAACGCCCTGCTCAAACTGCAGGAAGCCGTGGTCAAGGAACCCAACAAGGCGGAGCACTGGATCAAACTGGGCAACTTCCAGTTCGACAACCAGAACCCCTCCGCGGCCGTCACGGCCTATGAGAACGCCCTGCGCCTGCAGCCCGGCAATGCCAACGTCCTGACCGACCTGGGCATCATGTACCGCGAGCTCCACCGCTTCGAAGATGCCCTCAAGGCCTTCCGCGAGGCGGAGCGCGTCCAGCCCGGGCACCGGAACGCCCTGTTCAACCAGGGCATCGTCCTTTATTACGACCTCAAGCGCAAAGACGAGGCCGAAGCCGCCTGGCGCAGGCTGCTGGCCGCCGATCCCAACGCCCACGCCCCCGAAGGGACGCCCGTCTCGGAACTGATCAAGCATCTGCACTGATCCGGATACGGCTGCCCCGCCCCAGGGCCGGGGCAGCCGGCCTTCTGTGCCTTGCCGTGGTCCGCAGACCACTGGTCCGCTCTTCCTGTCCCTGCTGCTGTCCCGGTATTTCCCGGGGCCGTCTCCCCCGTGGCGGAGATGCCCCTCAAGGTAAAAAAAGCATGACGTACCCCCTTCTTCCCGTACAGGCCGCCTGCCGCAGGCTGGCCCTGATCGTCATCCCGCTCCTGCTCGTCCTGTCCCTGGCCGCCACCTGCCCGGCGGTCCCGACACCGCCCCCGGTCCCCGCGCCCACGCCCGCCCTGCCTGCGAGTCTGTCCGCGGCGTCCCAGGCCTCCGCAACGGGCCAGCTGGGCATCCTGCCCTACCTTTCGGCTTTTCTGGATACGGACGGCGACATGAGCGTGGAAGAAGTGGCCGCGCCGGGCATGATGGCCTCCTTCCAGCCGCTGCATCCCAGGGCCCTGCCCCGCAGCAGCGGCGTGACCTGGCTGCGCCTGGAGATCCCCGCCGCCGGGACGGCACGCGCCGAGTCCCTGATGCTCGACCTCGGCCAGGGCGTCCCGGCCGGGGCCGTCCTCTACACGCCCGACATCGACCCGCTTTCCCGCCAGACCACCTGGCAGGAGAGCCAGGCCAACTGGCGCAACCTGCTGCCCCTGCCCCTGCCCGCTGAAACGCCGCAGGTCTGCTTTATCCGTCTGGACGGGCAGCCGCCCCTCTGGTTCGCGCCCACCCTGCGCAGCCTGGACAATCTGGCGAGCGCGCCGGAAAGCCTGCTCGGCCCCGGCGTCATGCTGGCCCCGGCCGTGGTGATGCTGCTGGCCCTGCTGCGCGGCATCACCGAGCGCGGCCAGTGGCGCTTCTGGACGGCCCTGTATGTGGGCGCCGCCCTGACCCATGCCGTCCTGGGCGGGCCCGATCTCGGCGCCGGCAACATCACGCCCGCCGATGCCGTCAGTGCCATGGCCCCAGGCCTGGCCCTCATGTTCCTGGCCCATCTGGCCCGGCACCTGATGCAGACCCCCAGCCATTCCCGCCTGCTGGACATCCAGTACCTGCTGCTCTCCCTGCCCGGCGCCGTGCTGGCCCTGCTGCCCCTCTGGCCCGACTTCAGCTGGATGGGCCGCTTCCTGCCGCTCTGGCCCATGCTGGCCCTGATCTTCGTGCCCACCACGCTCGGCGCCTGGCTCATGGGCGTTCCGGGCGCCCGCCGCTTCCTGCTGGGCTGCCTCGTGGCCGCACTGGGCGCCGGTCTGGCCGTCCTCGATCTCGGGACGCTGCTCCCGCCCTTCGTCCAGGGCACCCTGCCCCTGTGGGGGACGGCCCTCAGCGCCCTGATCATCGCGGGCATGAGCGCTCCCGGCCGCGAGACGGGCTCTTCCGCCGAGGCCGCCGATCCCCTGGCACCGGGCCGTCCCGCCCAGAACCAGACCATCACGGATCCCAACCTGCGCCTGCTGGATACCGACGGCAACACCCTGCCGCTCATGACCGGCCTCAGCCAGCCCGCCCCCGTACCGGCCACGGTGGAAGCCGAAAGCGCCTCCGCCACGGCCATCCGGCGCCTGGAGCAGGCCCTTGCCGCGCCCCTGCGCGAGATCGTGGAACAGAACCGCCAGCTCGAACAATGCGCCCTGCCGCACGATGCCCGCTCCCGTGTGGAGAGCATGGGCCGCCGTGCCCGTCAGGCCCTGAGCCTGCTGCACGATCCGGCCGGTGAGACGGCCGCGCCTGCGACGCCGTCCCCCACGGAAACGGCCCGCGCCGAAAAGCGCGTCTTCGATCTGCGCAAGACGCTGCGGCAGACCCATGAGACCTGCCGCGCGCTGGCGGAAAAAGCCGGCATCGCCCTGGGCTGGCATGTCCCGGCCGACCTCGAACAGCTTTACGAAGGACCCGCCGGGGATCTGGAAGACGTCCTGCGCCTGCTGCTGGACGATGCCGTGCGTGCCTCCAAGGGCGGCAAGGTCCATTTTGCCGTACGCCGTGTGCCGGACAGCAAGAATCCCGGCCACCTGCTCTTCCAGGTGCGCGACACGGGCACGGGCCTGCCCCCGGAACAGCGTTCCGCGTCGCTCCTGGCCCGCATCTGGGAGCTGTCGTCGTCCCACGGCGGCTTCCTGGGCGTGGAGAGCGGTCCCCGCGGTACGTCCGTCATCTTCACCCTGCAGCTGCATCTCCCGGAGGCTTCTGACGATGAGGACCTGCCCACGGTCCTGGTCTGCGCTCCTGACGCCGCCACCCGCCGCGAGCTGGGCGCCATGCTGCGCGACCTGCCCTGCACCTGCCACGAGACGGGCACCCTGGCGCACGGTCTGGCTGCCGGGGCCCGCAAGGGCCGGACACCGGCCGCCGTGCTGCTGATCTGCGGCCCCGAGGCCTCCGTGGAGGCCGCGCCGCTGCTGCGCCGTTATCACAGCCTTGCCGAAAGGACAGGGCCCTTCGGCGCCGTGGCCCTGACCCCCGACCAGAGCCAGTGGGATGCGCTGGCCCACGCCGGTTTCAGCCATGCCCTGACCCTGCCCGTTGCGGAAGATGCCCTGCGCGAGACCGTGCTCGAGATCCTGGGCAGCCATGACGATGTGGCCGACCTTGGCGCGCCCCTGCCCGAAAGCAGGCAGGCCGAGGCTCCCCTGCCTGACCTGTTCGGCCCTGCCGCGGCACCCCAGGCAGACCAGGGCATGCCCGATCTGCTCCTGTCCACCGATGATGTCCCGCAGCAGACGGCTCCGGCCGCTCCTGCCGCGACAAGCGGGGATCTGCCGGATCTGTTTGCCGCTCCGGCGGCCGCTGCGGCTGATGCTGCCCCGGCGGAACCCCTCACCCTGACGGACGACATGCGCCTTGATGCGCCCGCAGCGCAGCCTGTGGCCGACGCCGCCCAGCCGGTGGAGCCTGCCGCCGCGGACAGCCCTGTGCAGGAAAAGGAAAATGCTCCCGATGCGACTGCGGACGAGATCACGGCCGCGCCCACGGCTCCGGCCTTCCCCTCCGTGCCGGTGGCGGAGACGCACGATGATGCCATGCCGGAACCTCCGGTAGAGAAAGAAGAAGCGGCCGCTCCGGCAGACGAAACGGCGCAGGACGAAGAAGAGCCCCGGCAGGAAATGACGGCGGACGCTGCCCCTACGGCTCCGGTCGATGGCCCGGATGAAGCTGATGAAGCTCCGGCCGCCAGAGCGGATGATGCGGAAGAATCTGTTACCGCCGCACCGGCCCCTGCCGACGTGACGAGCCCCGCACAGGAAGGATCCGCCGCAGCTCCCCTGAGCGCTCCGGCCACCCCGGCCCAGGAAGCAGAGGCCGAACAGCCCCTGCCCGGCGACGATGCGCGTGCCGATGCTGCCGAAGCGCCTGCGGCCGACGCCGCACGGCCGGTGGAGCCCGCCGCCACGGACAGCCCTGTGCAGGAAAAGGAAAATGCTCCCGATGCGACCGCGGACGAGGTCCCGGCCGCGCCCACGGCTCCGGCCTTCCCCTCCGTGCCGGTGACGGAAACGCCCGCTGATGCCCTGCCGGAAACCCCGGTGAAGGAAAAAGAAGAAGCGGCCAGCCCCCTTTCCGGTGGCTATGTGAGCCCCAGCCTGCGCCATGCCGGTGAATGGGTCGGAGAGCCCATGCCTATCGGCACGCCGGTCAGCCGTCCTGCTCCCCGGCAGGAGGAAACGGCCTCCGCTCCGGTGGAGACCGTCGTCACGGTCCGTCCCCTGCGCCGGGACGTCAGCCCGGACGAGATCGCCCGCAAGCTGGGCAAGCCCAGCCTGGTGCCCACGGACAGATCGGCCCTCATCACGCCGCAGCCCCGCAAGAGCAGCAGCTCCGGCCCCGCCGCCGGAACGCAGCCTGCCTTCCCCGGCGCGCCTGTGGAAGAGGCGCCCCGGGCCGTGCCCGGCAGCAAGGACGTTTCCAGCCTGCCGGACATGACGCCGGACAGCACCACCCTTCTTGCCAGCGGCCGGGAGGAGACCAGCCGGACCAGGGCCGCGGCCAATACCCTGATGCGCTTCCTTTCCCGCTTCCACACGGGCAACAGTCAGCCCCAGGACAGGGAAGAGGAAGACAAGGGCCCGCAGGCCCCTGCCGCGACCGTACAGGAACGGCAGGGCACCCCGCGCCCCATGCCCAAAAAGGAAGCTCCGCGGGAAGAGACGACGGAAACCACGGCGGACATCCCCGCCACGACCAATCCCTGGATAGAGCGCCGGACAGCGCCCCGTCCCGTGGCCCCCACGCCGCGCATGCCCGTGCCGCCCATGCCCCAACGGCCCCAGCCGCCGGACGATCCCGAGGATCCGTTGCCCGCTCTCATGTGGCGCATGGACAAATATCTGGCGGAGGCCGGTTATGCCCTGGAGCAGCGCCGCCTGCATCTGGTGGCCGATGCCGCCGGGCGCTTGGCCGCCGAGGCCGAAAGCTACGGCTTCCGGGTACTGGGCCGCATGGCCCGCTGTGTGGAAAGCGCCGGACGCGCCAAGGACCTGCAGGCCGTGACCGACCTGCTGCCCGAACTGGCCACGGCGGTGGAACGCCACCGCATCTCCATGGGTTCCTGATGCACAACCGGGGCCGGTCCTGCTGACCGGCCCTTTTCCGTCCCCGGGCCCGGCGCAGGCAGGAGCGGCCCTCTTGCACAAAGGGGCAAGTCGTGCCAGACTAAACCTTCAACGCCCACAAGGGCCATCTCTTATTTTATGCAAGGAGTCCACATGAGTTACGAACGTGTCCTTCTGCCCGTGAGCGGCAAGCATTCCGGAGAACGCGCCCTCAAGGCCCTGAGCCAGGCCAGGAAGCTGGATCCCAAGGAGATCATCCTGCTGCACGCCGTGGCGCCCAGCGTGGGGTCCCCCATGCCCAACATCATGCGCGACCAGCAGGACGTCACCGTCAAGGCCGAAGCCCTTCTGGCTCCTCTCGCCGCCGAACTGGACAATGCCGGCATCCCCTATCAGACCGTCATCCGTCACGGTCTGCCCGTGGAGACCATCGTCAAGGCCGCCAAGGAAATGGACGCCGAAGCCATCGTCATGTTCTCGGACGGTCGTGACGACCTGACCGACAGACTGTTCGGTTCCATCACCGAGCATGTGCTGCGCAACACCCCGCTGCCCGTGCTGGTCGTCCGCCAGTAGGCCTTTGCCGCACCCTCGTCATCAAAAAGCCTGTTCCCCGGAACGGGCTTTTTTTGATGCGACGTCCCGGCCCGGGCAGGCTTGCACAAATCGACCCGTCGTGCGACAATGCCTAGTTGAAATGCCCTCTGGGGCAATGTCATCCCAATCCAAGGAGCCCACATGATCTACCAACGTGTCCTCGTGCCCGTGAGCGGCAAAAATTCCGGCGAACGCGCTGCCAAGGCTCTGCGCCATGCCAAGACCCTGTGCTCCGGCGAGATCATCCTGCTGCATGTGACCGAAGCCCTGCCCAATCTGGTGGGCGGCGCTGCCCATACCGAACTGGAACGCTCCAATACCGCCAAAGCCGAGACCCTGCTGTCTCCGCTGGTCGAAGGGCTGAAGAAGGAAGGCGTGGCCTGCCGCTGCCTCGTGCGTGAAGGTCTGGTCGCCGACACCATCGTCACCGTGGGCCATGAAGAAGGCGTGGACATGATCGTCATGTACACCGACGGCCGTGACGGCCTGGCCGACATGCTGGTCGGTTCCATCACCGAGCGCGTGCTGCGCAATACCGATATCCCGCTGCTGGCTGTCCGCCGCTAGCGATCCGCCGTGCTGACACTAGGAACTTTAGGCCTTGTGGCAGCGCACCTTCTGTCCTGGGGGGCCGTCTGCCATGCCCTGCTCCACAAGCGCGATCCGCGCTCGGCGCTGGGCTGGATCGTGACGGTCCTTTTTTTGCCCGGTGTCGGCATCGTGCTGTACTGCCTGTTCGGCATCAGCCGTGCCGAAAGCCTGGCGGCCCGCCTCATGCGCAAGATGGCCGCCATCGAACCCGACTACGCCCATCACCCCGAAGTCGTCTGCCACCGCACGGCCATCGCACCGCCGCAGGAATGGCCCCTGGAGATCCTGGGCCGCCGCCTGACGGGCCAGACCCTGTGCAGCGGCAACGGCATCCTGCCCCTGCGCAACGGCAACGAGGCCTACCCGGCCATGCTGCACGCCATCAACCGGGCCAACAAGCAGGTCTTCCTCTCCACCTACATCTTCCGTGGCGGCAGCGTGGGCGAAAGCTTTACCGAGGCCCTGTGCCATGCCGCCCGGCGCGGTGTGGACGTGCGCCTGCTGGTGGACGGCTTCGGCGGCGCCGTCTATTCGCTGCGCAAACCCTGGAAGCGCATCCCCCAGGCAGGCGGCCAGCTGGCCCGCTTTTTGCCGCCCCGCCTTTTCCCGCCCAGCCTCAGCCTGAACCTGCGCAACCACCGCAAACTGCTCATCTGCGATGATACGGCCTTTACCGGCGGCATGAACATCGCGGACAACCACGTCCTCAGCAAGCATCCCGGCTGCGTACAGGATCTGCATTTCCGCTGCGAGGGCCCCATCGTGGACCAGCTGCGCCGGGCCTTTTTGCTGGACTGGGGCTTTGCCACCGGCAAGTTCGACCAGCGCAGCCTGCCGCCCAGCAGCAACATCATGTCCGGGGACAGTTTGTGCCGCATGGTGCTGGACGGCCCCGGCACCGAGGCCGACCCGCTCAATGACTTGTACTGCGGGGTCATCGGCAGCGCCCAGCATACGGTGCGCATCATGACGCCCTATTTTTTGCCGTCGCACGAGCTCATCGCCGCCCTGCGCAGCGCGGCCCAGCGCGGGGTCAGCGTGCGCGTGGTCCTGCCCGGCAAAAACAACCTGCCCTTCGTCCACTGGGCCAGCTTCCGCCTGCTGCCCGTCCTGCTGGAAGCGGGCGTGCGCGTGTGGTTCCAGCCGCCGCCCTTTGCCCACACCAAGCTTTTGGCCGTGGACGGCTATTACTGCCAGATCGGTTCCGCCAATCTGGACGCCCGCAGCATGCGCCTGAACTTCGAGCTGAACATGGAAGTCTTCGATCCCGAATTCCATACCGCCATGGCCCTGTACATGGACATGACCATCGCCCGCAGCCGCGAAGTGACCCTGAAGGACCTGCAGGAGCGCCACCTGATCCTCAAATTGCGTGACGCCGCCTGCTGGCTGTTCTCGCCCTATCTGTAAACGACAATACATCCTCTGCGGTCCGCCATTCGGTCGCACGTTGCTGTCGATGCCCGTAACTTCCTCCGTCGTAACGGGCACGGCCTCCGGCCGCCATTCGGGTCGCGCGTTGCTGTCGATGCCCGTAAAGCCGCAGACACGCCCTTTCCCTCCTGCCGCATGCCTGTGGGCTTTCCCTTTTCCTCATGCAACGTACTACGCATCCCCCATCCCCTGATAAAGCGCGCTGGGGAGAGGGTAGGGAGTTTGAGGGGAGGGAGGACCGCTCTCGCGCCAGCAGAGGGGCCCTTCCTCCCCTCAAGCCCTTCGTGCCCCAAAACGCCCGAAGCCCCGGCAGGGCCGGGGCTTCGTCATCACATCGATCCATCAATGGAACAAAGGTATCGACCTCCCAGTCATGACCGGGACTGTTCCGCCTGTTCTTCCTTTTTCTGCTGCTCCAGCAGACCGGCCGCCCGCAGGGCCTGCCGCCGCTGCCGGGCCATCTGGCGCAGGTCGGCCACGCTGTCGCTCTCGTCCATGATCTCGCTGCCGAGCATCTCCTCGAACACGTCCTCCAGCGTCACCACACCGGCAAGGCCGCCGTATTCGTCGAGCACGGCGAACAGGTGCGAGCGCGAGTGCAGCAGCTCCTTGAGCAGCTTGTCCAGGGTCTGGCTCTCCAGCACGAAGTGCAGGGGCTTCATGATCTCGGAAAGCGGCGTCTCGCCCTTTTCTTCCAGCAGGCAGTGGAGGATGGTACGGCGGTCCACCAGGCCCACCAGATCCTCGTTGTCCTCGCCGTAGACGGGGATGCGGCTCACATGCCACAGGCGCGGGTTCTTGTAGGCCTCGGCGGCGGTCATGTCTTCAGGCAGGGAGAAGACCACGGTGCGCGGGGTCATGATGTCGTAGACCCGCTTCTGGTCCAGGGCCAGGATGTTGCGGATGTAGGCCTCCTCATAGGCCTTGATCTGCCCGGCCTGGCGCGACAGGCTGGTCACGGCGCGGATGTCGTCCTCGGAGATGTCCGGGCCGTTAGACGGCGGGGTCAGCAGGCGGGTCAGCAGGCCCGTCAGCCAGATGACCGGGGTCAGCAGCTTGACCGCCACTTCCAGCGGCCGGGCCAGCACCACGGCGATGGAGGTGGCATAGGCCACGCCCAGGGTCTTGGGCACGATCTCGCCGAACGCCAGGATGAGCACCGTGAAACCGGCGGCGAACAGGGCCATGTATTCGGCGCCGAAAGCCGCCATAAAGGCCGCGCCAGCCACGGCGGAGCCCGCGGTATTGGCCACGGTGTTCAGGGTCAGGATGGCGGCGATGGGTTTTTCCACATTGCTGCGCAGACGGAAGAGCACTTCCCCCACGGGCCTGCCGTCGTTGCGGATCTTCTCGATGGCCGACCAGGGCACGGCGTACAGGGCCGCCTCCGTCAGGGAACAGGTGAAGGAGATGGCGACCGCGACACTGACAGCGAGAATCAGGGTGAGCATAGGTCCCTCGTGAAAAATGGAAAGCCGCCGCAAGGCATCCGGCGGCTTGCATGAACGTATCTCCGGCATATATCCTGTGCAGGCGGCCTTGGCAATGTGCCGCAGCAAAGGAGAAGCCCATATGGAACGTCTTGCGGAGGAGATCCGACGAAGGGCCGGGGAGGCCGGCCCGCGACTGACGGCCCTGCGCCGCCACCTGCACCGCCATCCTGAACCGGCCTGGGGCGAATACCTGACCGCTTCGCTGGTGGCCCGTGCCCTGCAAGATGCCGGTTTCCGGCTCACCCTGGGGGCCAATGCCCTGCGACCTTCGGCCCGTCCCCGTCAGCCCGAGACGGCCTTCTGCGCGGCCCAGAGCGGTCGTGCCCTCAACGAGGGCGCCGACCCCACCCTGGTGGCCTGCATGGCCGGCGGCCTCACGGGCCTGTGGGGCGACCTGGACCTGGACGCCCCCGGCACCCCCGAAGACGAGCGCGGCCCGCTGGTGGCCTTCCGTTTCGATATGGATGCCAATGCCGGCATCACCGAGGCCACGGACAAGGATCACGTGCCCGCGGCGCAGGGCTTCGCCTCCTGCCATGCGGGCTGCATGCATGCCTGCGGCCATGACGGCCATGTGGCCCTGGGCGTGGAGCTGGCCCGGCTGCTGGGCGGCCTGCGGGACGAACTGTCGCGCCACCTGAGCGGCCGCATCCGCCTGATTTTCCAGCCTGCCGAGGAAGAGGGCGAAGGCGCGCCCGGCATGGTGGCCGCCGGGGCCGTGGACGGCGTCCGGGCCCTGTTCGGCCTGCACCTGAGCATGCAGGCCAGCCGCAGCGGCGATCTGGTCTGCGGTACGGACAAGTTCCTGGCCACCACCAACTTCGAAGTCTTCTTCACCGGCCAGAGCGCCCATGCCGGGCTGGCCCCGCACGAAGGCCGCAACGCCCTGCTGGCCGCCTGTACGGCCGTGACCAACCTGCTGGCCATCGCCCGCCACGGCCAGGGCGCCTCGCGCATCAACGTGGGCGAGATGCACGTCAACGAGACCCCCAACATCATCCCGGCCAAGGCCTGGCTGCGCGGCGAGACCCGCGGCGAGAACGGGGACATCAACGGCTATATGCTGGCCGAGGCCCGGCGCGTGGTGGATGGCGCGGCGCGCATGCACGGCTGCCGCAGCCGCTTCCTGTGCCAGAGCCACTGCCCGGGCGCCATGTCCAGCCCCGAGCTGGTGGATCTGGTGGAACGCACGGCCCGGGATATGGGCACCTTCCACGAAGTGCGCCGCAAGGCCGATTTCTGGGCCTCGGAGGACTTTGGCTGGTTCATGAACAAGGTGCAGGAAGACGGCGGCCTGGCGGCCTATCTGCAACTGGGCGCCAACAGGCCCGACGGGCACCATACCAGCCATTTCACCTTTGACGAGAGCGTCCTGCCCCGGGGCCTGGAACTGCTGGCCCGGCTGGCCGTGGCCGCACTGGCCCGGCGCCTGGACTGAGCCCGTGCCACAGGACAGGCCCATGAGCGCCCCCTCCCCGTCCTGCCCCGATGACGCCGCGGCCCGGCGTCTGGCCCGCAGCATGGCCGTGGTCTCGGCCTTTTGCCTGACCGGCGATACCATGCTCTACATCGCCCTGCCCCTGTTCTGGCAGGAGTGCGGCCTGACCGCGCTCTGGCAGGTGGGCGTACTGCTGGCCGTCAACCGGCTGGTACGTCTGCCGCTCAACCCGCTGGTGCGCCTGCTCTACACCCGCATCGACCAGCGCACCGGCATGGCCCTGGCCGTGGTGCTGGCCGCCTCGACCACCCTGCTGTACGGCGTGGCCCAGTCCTTCGCGCTCTGGCTGCTGCTGCGCTGCCTTTGGGGCCTGGCCTGGACGCTCCTGCGCCTCGGCTCCCTGTTCGCCCTGATGGCGGCCTCCCGCAAGGACAATCGCGGCTATCTCATGGGCAGTTACAACGGCCTCGTGCGCCTGGGCAGCCTGATGGGCATGATCGGCGGCGGCCTCCTGGCCGACCTGCTGGGCTTTTCCACCGTGGCCCTGCTCTTCGGCGCCCTGACGCTGACGGGGGATCTCAACCCCAGGCGCTATGTCGAGACGCGGCTTTACCAGACCGACTCGCTCATCA
>ERZ824488.2584-NODE-2584-length-15688-cov-2.752447_pt1 | contig 15688 bp, 16 predicted proteins | sample MGYA00519936_ERZ824488 | MGnify/ENA primary metagenome ERZ824488 (study PRJEB31778, sample SAMEA3449153) | human gut metagenome | biome: human gut; feature: human-associated habitat; material: faeces | place: United Kingdom | collected 2010/2012 ... | reverse complement strand
CCGACAGATCAGGGGCAACGCATGCGCAATGTCCAGAATATCAATTTTCTCTGCTTCCGGATGCACCGGATCAAAATGTTTTCTCGTGTATGTGGTTATGTAACTCATAGGATGCCTCCCTACTGCTCTTTTCTTTTTCTTGCAAGATACTCATCCAGTTCTTTCTTGATTTTCTCCGGAATCTCCCTTGCAACCGGACACACTGCTGCATTTGCAAAACGTTCTGTAAACTTCACCAGAAAATCAATATCCCCCTGTAGCTGCTCCATGGACATAACCTCCTTTACATCATAGCGGCAATGAATTGGTGCCACATTAGAGCTGGCAATTCTGGCAAAAGAGAGTGCCGGAATTCCGCTGTCTGCAAAAGGTGTAGAATCACTGGAATACACTCCGGTCTTTGCCTCAATTGGAAAACCGATTTCTGCTGCCATATAAGATATATAATGTGCCAGCTTGTCCTCTGCGGAAACACAGGAGATAAATTTACCCATATAAGTTCCAATCATATCCAGATTAATGTTCAGCACTATTTTGTCCAGTTCCTCTTTATGCTCCTTCACATATGCTTTAGAGCCCAGAAGCCCTCTCTCCTCACTTCCGCAGAATACGAAACGAAGACCATAGTTCAGTTCTTTTCCCTTCAGCTGTTCCATAATTCCAAGCAAACCTGCGCAGCCACTCATGTTGTCATAAGCGCCGTGGGATAAAGAAGTGGAATCGTAATGGGCACTAAGCACAATAAACTCGTCCCGTCTGCCAGGAAGCTCTGCAATTACATTGTGGGACTCTCCGTCGTACTCTTTCTGGGAAACCTCCAGGCGAATATTCTTCACCTTATTTTTCACCAGTTCTACTGCCTGGCTGGAATGGATCATGGCGCAAAGAACTTTCCGTTCTTCCCCTACAACGGCTTCGCGCAGATCGCGCTGGTCAATATCTGTATTTGGATAATACATATTTCCGTACTGGAAAATAATTCCCTTTGCTCCTGCTTTTATCAGATCCTGGTAAACAAAAAATCCCACTCCCTGAGTGTCCATCAGTACAATTTTATCTTTTGCACCTGCTATGGAAACAGGATCCGTTCCCGGCATATAATAAAGCTCTCCCTCTACGCTGCCGCTGCCACAGCAGTTAAACGCCTTACAGGTGATTTCCTTCCCATCTGCAAACAAATGCGCAGATTCAATCTCTCCCATAGCAACCCGAAAAGCCTCAAGATGAGCAGGTACGCCCAGCGCCTCGCACTGCGCTTTCAGAAATTCTGCAACCTGCAGTTCCTCCTTCGTACCACTGGCGTGGACGAAATCGGTGGATTGGAAAATATTGGATAAATTCATGATGGTTTTCTCCTTTGCGAATTGAAGATAAAATCTCCGGCTCTCAGAGTGTCCCTGAGAACCGGAGGTTTGTTTTTATAAATTTCACTTAAGTTTATAACATTTTACGTATTAATACCTTTCATCGTGATTTGTTTCCCTTACTTAAATTTAGTTTTCGGTTACATTTGCTCTTTTTTCAAACAGATAACCCATTCCACGACCTCCAATCTCGCCCATCATCTCTCTTGCCTCGTCCACGGGCACATTCATCTTTATTAGTAAAGTCCATAAAATATTCTTATAAATTTCTTTTATCGCTTCCGGCGCATTGCTGTAAATAGAGTTGATTTGCTGGATACATCCTTGATATCTTCAGACTGAACATTCGCAAACAATGGAATATTCGTATAATTTCTCAAAAACTGGCTGGCAAGTGTATCGTTTTTGAAAATCTCCCGGCTGTTCACATCTCTTGTATGCAGCTCCGGATGGTAAGCAGTGTCTCTTTTTCTTTTGTTCTGTGGCTTTCTGCTCATTTTTCCTCCTTACGCAGGAAACGCTTCACAGATCAAAAGATATCTACAAGTTCATAGTAACACGCACAAATTCAGAATACAAGAAGGGACCATAAAATTTTCACTTCATATGATTGACCATAAAATGCCTTTTCCAATGTTTTACTAATAGTGCGTTTAAAGATTGCATCCAATCTCCTTCTTGACAGCCATGCTTCTTTTTATATCTGTCTCCCCCCACAAATAACCAAATATAATATGTACACTCCTTAATTTACTTTAAAAGAAATAGCCATGCGAGCCCCCTCGCACAGCCATCTCATATCTTTCATATTATTCAATTCCCTCACACAAACGGATTATAAAATCTCCCCCACCGTATCGTCACCGTCATGCTGACTACCAGCAGTACCACGCCAACTCCAATTGCCACAAAGTCCCTTTTCTCAAAAGGTCTCTTCATATACCACGTTCTCTTCTTATCCTTTCCGAACCCACGCAACTCCATTGCATTAGAAATAGTATCAATCCGATTCAGGCTGGTGAGGATCAGCGGTAGAAGAATATTCACCGAATTCTTCAACCGGGCAAAAAAGTGCTCGTTTTTTCCAAGTTCTACGCCCCTTGCCTGCTGAGCCTGGCTGATGCTGTGGTAGTCACGCTGAATGTCTGGAATGTATCGAAGCGCAATCGCCACAGAATAACCCACTTTATAGGAAATTCCAATACTGTTCAGGCTAGCAGCAAACTCACTTGGGTTCGTTGCAGAAATAAACAAGATTGCAACCGGCAGCGCAACAAAATATTTCAGAGAAATATTCACCATATAAAACAGCTGCTCTGCAGTCAGATCATACCGCCAGAACAGGTGGAAAAGCACGTGCCGCGTGCCGTAAAGCGCCGTGCCCTGATCGGGGTTGAAGAGGAAGATAAAGAGATTGTTCAGCAGCAGGAACACCAGCGTGAACGTCATCATGAAGCGCACCTCGCGCAGGCGGATGCGGCTGAGCTTGAAAATGCCGACACTCACCGCCAGCAGCCCCACAAGCACGCGCGTATCATACGTGACCATGCCCGCAAAGGTGAACAGCAGGAAGAAGATCAGCTTGGCCGTGCCGGTCAGTGCGTGGACGGGGCTTTTGCGGGGCAGATAATTGAGCACGGTTTTAGCGGCCATGGCTGCGCACCTCCCGATCTTCTTCGATAAAACATTCCACAAAAGCTTCCGGCGGCGTGATACCTGCACGGTTTGCCAGAGTGAATAAACTGGTTTCCTTCAGAGCCGCCCTCTCAACCAGCTCCCGATTACATAAAACTGCCGCTGCACTGTCATCAGCGATCAGCCGTCCGTCCGCAAAAACAAGTGCCCGCGGCGTGTATTCCAGCATCAGATGCATGTCGTGTGTGATCATCACAACGGTGACACCCTCTTCATTTAATTTTCGCAAAAATTCCATAATTTCTGTATAATGATGAAAATCCTGCCCCGCCGTCGGCTCATCCAGAATGATCAATTCCGGATTCTGTACCAGGACACTGGCGATGGTCACACGTTTTTTCTGTCCGAAACTCAGTGCTGAGATCGGCCAGTTTCGGAACGGATACAGGCCACAGATCTTCAGTGTCTCTTCCACCCGCTCCCTGACCTTCGCCTCATCCAGTCCTGTATTGCGAAGACTCAGTGCCACCTCGTCAAAAATCATGGTCTTGGAGATCATCTGGTTTGGATTCTGCATCACGTAGCCGATATGTTTTGCTCTGTGACGGATATTTTCTGTCAGCAGATCCTTCCCTGCAAAGCGAATCTCTCCCTGATCCGGATCCTCGAAGCCACAGACCAGTTTGGAAAATGTTGATTTCCCGGCTCCGTTCTTTCCTACGATGCTGACCATCTCTCCTTTTCGGATCGTCAGGCTTACATCCTGAAGCGTCCGCTGTCCTTTTGTGTATCCAAAACTCAGGTTTTTCACTTCCAAAAGAGGCTCTCTCTCCGACTCCTGCTTTCCTGCCATACGCGACTGAAACCACTGCTTTAACTGTTTTACATCGTCTTCCGGCAGTGCAACCCTGTCTGCATGGGATGGTTTTTTCTCCGGTGTCAGCGTGATTCCGGCATAGCGCATCGCAGTCAGATACAGTGGCTCCCGGATCCCATTTTCAGCAAGAAGATCCGTTGCCAGAAGCTCATCCGGATGCAGATCTGCCAGGATCCTTCCTTCACTGACCAGAATGATCCGATCCACATCTCTCCATAATACATCTTCCAAACGATGTTCGATGATCACTACCGTAGTGTCGGTCTCTTTCTGGATCTCATCGATCAGCTCGATCGTCTGTTTTCCGGTTGCCGGATCCAGATTGGCAAGCGGTTCATCAAATAACAGGATCTTCACCTGATCCACCATAACACCGGCGAGACTGACCCGTTGTTTTTGTCCGCCGGAAAGTTCATGGGGTGCATAGTCAAGATGGTTATTGATTTTTACCAGTTCTGCTACTTTTCGCGTGATTTGATGCATCTCATCCTGGGGCATACAGCTATTCTCCAGGGAAAACGCGATATCCTCTCCTACAGTCAGTCCTATAAACTGTCCGTCCGGATCCTGCAGAACCGTTCCCACATGAGCGGAAAGCTCAAAAATACTGCTTTTTGTGGCATCCACCCCATCGATGATCAGTTCGCCGGTGGCTTCGCCCGGATTGGAACAGGGATTCAGTCCGTTAATACAGCCCGCCAGAGTACTTTTCCCGCAACCTGAGGGACCTGCGATCAGAACTCTCTCACCCGGATAGATATCCAGATTGATATTTGTTAAAGTCGGTCGTTTCTGGGCACGATACTGAAAGGAATAATTTTTGAATGAAATAACAGGGGATTGTTTGTTTGTCACGTTTTTCTCTACCTCGTCTTACTATTTACAAAAGAAAAAGCTTCTTCACAAGTCTCTGAGACTTTATGAGAAAGCTTTTTCGTAATCAGCAACTGATTTTATTCCTGATCCAGAGATCCTTTTTTGGCAATGGTCTTTGTGTAAGCCAGGATCAGAAGTCCACCTACTACCACACCGGTGATCGTATTGGATACTGCGGCAAATGCACCCTGTGCAAATACTTTTTTTGCCGGTTCAGCATAAATCAGAATATCCAGTACCGGAGCCACTACAACCCATCCGATGACATGAGCAACTACGTTTGCGATTGCAAATACTGCTGCTTTTGCTTTACCAAAATCACCTTCCTGAACGTTCAGCTTTCTGGCGAATGCTCCTATAACCACACCGACAAATGCAGATGTGATCACCCAGCTCCACCACGGGATTCCACCCCAGGACAGATCCACCAGTGTATGACCGATGAAACCGATCAGACCACCGGCTACCGGACCGTACATAGCAGCCAGCAGAGCCAGTACTGCATACTGAAGACTGATGTTGGTGTTCGGAACCGGGCTCGGGATCGCCACAAAACGTCCCAGCACAAAGAACAGAGCCGCGCCGATACCGATGGCTACCACAGTTTTGATACTGTTATTCTTTTTCATATTCATTTCCTCCCTCGTGTTTTGCTGCTGCAGGCTCCGGCTTTATCAGAGACCTCAGCAACGCCATATTCTTATATAGTATACGCTGTTTTATGGAAGGTTGTCAACGTGGAATATTACCGGATCGCTGCCACAATCGCCCGTTCCATCACATATGCTGCCAGGGTTCCCGCCACATTCAGATCCGCTTCCACATCTCCTGCGGATGCCGCGTAGATACTGTCGCCGTCTGCCATGGTCCCTACAGGGTTGATGCACCGCGCATAGGCATTTCTTGTCATGGATGCGATCTTGTTCATCTGTGCTTTATTGAACTTTCCGTTAGTGAACACCGCTCCGATCGTTGTATTGCCGGTAAAGAGGTTCTCTCTCCTCCCCATCTTCCAGAGTTCTTCGCAACTGTCACCAAAAGACGTTCCATCTGCCGTAAGAAGTCCGGCGATCTTTTTTCCGGTGGATGGATCAAAGATATCCCCCAGTGCATTGACCACTACGACAGCTGCCATCCGAAGTTCTCCCAACTCTACGGCATACATACCGAGACCGGATTTCATCGCACGCTCCATGCCACAGATCTTACCTACTGTAGCACCGGTTCCGGCGCCCACACTGCCGCAGGAAGGATTGCCGCCTGCCAGCGCTTTCTCGCAGGCCGCATATCCCATTGCACTGTCCGGCCGGACAGTGGCACTTCCGTAACCCAGGTCATAGATACAGGACTGGCACACCAGCGGAACCCTGGCATAGCCTGTCTCAAACCCGATTCCGTGGTCTTCCAGGCAACGCATCACACCGTCTGCTGCTGCCAGTCCATAGGCGGATCCACCGGATAAAACGATCGCGTTGATCGGGTTATCCGCTGTAACCGGAGAAGTCAGCGGAGTTTCCCTGGATGCCGGTCCTCCACCACTGATATCCACTCCGACAACCGCACCCTTCTTATCAAATAAAAGTACAGTCACACCGGTTTTTGCCTCGTCATTCTGGACATTACCGATGGAAACCTCCGGCATATCCGTTATTGCTATTTCACGTATTCCCTTCATTACTCTCACTCTCCTGATAAATATACATCCTGATACAAGAAGCATGCCGGACTTCCTTCCCGAAATCTTCCGGCATGCTTCTTATCATGTAAAATGTTCTTTTTTGTATCCTCAGATTATTGCTTAGATTCTGTGTAATGCCGCACTCAGCGCTCTTGAGATTGCTCCTGCCAGGATAAAGCAGACGATCGCCTCGATCAGTCCCTGTACACCGACGAATGCCACAACAAAGGTAAATGGGTTACTCACTCCCAGAGATGTCACAAATCCCTGGATATAATCTGTATGATAAAAAATCAGCACAAGCGTACTCATAAAAAACAGAGTGTTCAAAAGCGGGCAGGCAAGACTCGCCACCAGATAGGCACCATTTTTCATTTTTCCGCGGACCGCTTTAAAAATCAGTCCTGTGATCCATCCTTCCAGGAGTCTCGGAACGATACATACCACTGCGGTTCCCAGCGGATTGATGCTGAATAACATGGTTCCGAAAGCACCCATACCGAAGCACTGCATAAAACTGGTGATACCGAATGCCAGTCCGCAGATCGCACCGCCCAAAGGTCCGAGAATCATCGCCCCAACTGCTACCGGTACCGTCAGAAACGTAATAGATAATCCAAGTGTCCGGAAATATCCCAGCGGGGTAAATGCCATAACGAAAATAATGGTCACCATCAGTGCCAGTTCCACCAGATACCGTGTCCGTGATGCATGTGTGTTGTTCATAGTTTCTTTTTTCTCCTCTTCTGTCCGATGAAACGGCATACCACCATAAAATACAGCTATACGTTCCCTGTCTCTCGGCTCATTAAATTATAGAATATTGGGAATAAAACTGAACATCAGATACCTGTGGAAAAACAGACATACAAACAGACAGCTGTATAACATCTGCATATTCATACAGCTTCGGATAAGATTTCATGGATCCTCCGCATAGTTGCCGCCTGTAAATGGTCAGCACCATCATCGTCTCCAAGTTTTTAAAAATATTATCAAAATGGTTGATGCGTTTTCACACAGGAATAACGTTCTTTTCTACTATACCATCATTTTCTTAAATAGCAACAAAAATTTCCGGAAAACATTGTATTTCTTTCGGAACATACCGGAACGGGCTTTGACTCGTTATGCAACGCAACCAAAAAGCGGTACCAGAATCTTTCCTGATTCTGATACCACCCGATTTTAATCTTTAATATAATGTTTCTTTTAATTTTGCAATGGTCTGTTCCCAGTCCGGAACAAGCATATCCTGTTTCTTCACATAGATAACTTTATACATATTATCATATGGAATACGGTCTTTTACCAATTTGTACTGTAACAGGGATGGAGACTTCGCAAGCAGAGACCACATCTCATCTTCCGGGATGTTATGAGTTACCAGCGGAAGAACATCTTCAGCAAAACTGTACAGTTCCGGAAGGCTCATATCCTTGATCTTTTCCATCATCTTGGTCAGAACGGTTCTCTGACGTTCGGTACGCTGATAATCGGCATTACCGACATAGCGGATACGCGCATAGGCTACTGCCTGTATACCGGAGCAGGTCTTTGTCCCACCTTTTATAAAGTAATAGCTGTTTGGATCCAACTTTCTCAGATTACACATCTCTGTGATGTAATTATTGGCAACTCTCACTTCATCATCGGAAAGTGTCAATTCCACACCACCCAGCTTGTCAATGATATCGATCATGCTGTTAAAATCAACAGATACATAACGATCCACCTGAACCTTGTAGTTCTGTGTCACTGTTTCCAGAAGCAGCGGACCGGCACCATTGGCATGGGCTGCATTCAGTTTTCTCATACCGATACCGGGAATATTCACATAGGTATCACGCATCAGAGAAATCATGCTGATCTGCTTTTTCTCATAATTCAGAGACATCAGGATCATACTGTCTGAGTTTCCTGCCCAGGACTTGTCACGGCGGTCAACCCCTACCAGCAAAACGTTATATACATTTCCGTCATTTGTAACCGGTTCTGAATCGGCAAACTCGGCCAGTTTTGCATCCAGTTCCTGTTGTTCTTCGTCCGATAAAACTTCTCCGGTTGCATCTTCCGGATTCACTTCATCTTCAGCAGTTGTATCTTCCCCTACGTTTGTAAAGTCTTTCATCGCATCTTCATCCGATGTGTAATTACTGGATCTGTAGAATCCATGAGTAACTCCGTAAACAGCTCCGACCGCACCCAGGATCAGAACTACGATCACTGCAAGAGCAATCAGCAGAGCTTTTTTCTTTGATGAATGTTTTTTCATAATTTTTCCTCATTTGTACTGTCGCATCGCAACAGTTCCGTTACTGAACCACGATTGTCAGTTTTGCTTCGTTGGAACGGTTTCCGTCCGTATCAACGATGTAATACGTCTGCTCATAAGTGCCTGGAGTGTCTTTATCGAATGTGTCTCCGGAAATCTCGATCCGTTTGTACAGAGTTTCTTTGCTGTCCTTATCATCCGTTACACTTTCCACATAAGAGATACGGTTAATCGACTCTCCTTTTTTGATCGTCACACGGTTCGTTGACAGTTTGATCCTCGGAGCTTCCGCCGAAAGATCATCTGTGGAATCGTCTTCCTCACTGTCATCTTCTGATGTTGTGTCAGCGCTTGCCTCCTCCGTGTCAGATCCGGCATCCGGTGTCACTGACGGAGTCGGAGTTGGTGTATCTGTCGCTTCCGGTGTTACAGAAGGCTGTGCATCTGCACTCTCATCTGTTGCCGTTTTCTCTGTGGCATCTGATGTTGCTGCCTGGTCATCTGCAGCCGCACGATACGTTACTACTTTATTTGCTTTTCCCACATTGTTGCGGGAGTCTCTTGCAACATATACAATCGTAGCAGTCTGTCCGTCTTCGTTGGGATATACGCTCTCAACAACCAGGCTTTCTGTCACATCACCATCTTTATTATCTGTCGCTGTCACTCCGTCCAGAAGTCCGTCATAGCTGTCACCTGCTGTATACACGATCTCGTTATCCTGGAACTGGATCTCCGGCGGCGTATTGTCTTCCGAAAACTTCATAAAACCCACAAAGCCCATCAGTCCAAGACACAGAATCACCATAATTGCTATGATACCTTTTTTCATTTCTTTTTCCACGCCTTCCTCTGTTTAATCTTCATGTCCATACTTGCCGTATTTTCCATATTTTCCATAGTATTTGCCATAATATTTACCGTAGTAGCCCTGTCTGGACATATCTACTTTATTCAGAACAACACCAAGGATCGGACAGTTACTCTTTTCCAGCTGCTGCTTTACCTCCTGTGCAAACCGATAACTGATCACACCGGATTCGATGACGATCATCGCACCATCACATTCTTCCGCGATAATCGCGCTGTCGATAACGCTTCCCAGAGGCGGGGTATCGATCAATATGTAATCATATACTTTTTTGAGGGAATCCAGCATCGCTTTAAAATGACGGCTTCCCAGCAGTTCTGCAGGATTTGGCGGAACCGGTCCGGCAAATATAATACTCAGATTCTTTACATTGGTGGAGCAGATCACATCGATCAGAGGTGCCTGTTTGGAAAGATAGTGAGTCAGTCCTTTTACAGAACTTCTCACTTTTGTTCTTCCCACCAGTACAGATTTTCTCATATCCGCATCGATCAGGATCACTTTCTTTCCAGCTTCTGCCATGGAAACTGCCAGATTCATGGTCACACTGCTTTTTCCTTCATTTGGTGTACAGCTTGTTACTGCGATCACTTTTTTATCTTCTCCACAAAACTGGAGATTGGTACGGAGAGACTTATAGGCTTCTGTTCCGCTGTAGTCCATCTCCTGCACTTTAATTTCTACATTTTCCACAGCTTTTTATCTCCTTTTATGTTTTTTCGCACGTTTTTTCTTCTTTTTATCCGTCTGTAACAGAGGAATGGTTCCCAGAGTACTAAGCTGCAGATAACGTTCTACATCCTCTGCTGTCTGAATGGTATCATTCATAATAAAGCGGATCAGGATAATGGCAACTGCGATCATACATCCCAGGACACCACCGATCAGACCATTCTTTGAAACACTCGGACTGTATTTTTCAGCCGGGATATTGGCCTCATCTACAACGTTAACTGCTTCGGAATTCATAACATTTTTGATATGTTCTGCGACTGTATCACGCACTGCATTGGCAATGTCTCTTGCCATATAAGGATCCTTATCCAGTACACTGATGGTAATGATACGGGTATCTGTCGTATTGGATACGGAAATCTTGTTTACCAGCTGTTCATGTGTCATATCCAGACCAAGCTGTGCAATGACCGCTTCCGTAACGGTACGGCTCTGGATCATCTCTGCATAGTCTTTTGTCAGCAGGGTACTGGTCTGCATATCTGCGCTGGTCAGTGTATCGTTGTTCTGTTTTGCCAGCACATACATCTTGGTTACGGACTGATACTGAGGGGTGATAAATACTTTCGTTCCTACGATTGCCACCAGACCCAGGACAAGCCCGGACAGGATAATGATTCCCAGGTGACTCAGCAGTACAGAGAAAATCTCCCTCAGATCGATCTCGATCTCATCGTTGTTCATCTGATTTTGTTCCATATTCTTTCTCCTATCTTCCTTCCTCTATGATCTCACGGGGATTTCTGATCAGAATCTTATCTGCATACTCCCGTCCCATAGTCTTCTCCATATATTGGGCACAACGGCCCATCTGGGGTTTTCTGTCCCCTGTATTATGTGCATCACTGCCTACAAAATGCAGCAGGTTCTGCTTCATAACCTTTTTACAGAATCTCTTCATACCCCAGCCTTCTACACCGCTGATACTGTCCGCATTCATCTGTATGTATGCGCCCATATCCACAAGCTGTTCGAGATGTTCCAGATTCTTTCTGATAACCGGATAGCGTTCTGCATGTGCAATGATCGGTTCATATCCGTTGCTGATCAGCTCATAACATCTTTCCTGAATAAAACGAAAATCATGTGCTTCGGAAAATTCTGTCAGTACAAACCGCGTATCTCCCATGGTTGGTCTTTTCCCTGCATTCAGAGTTTCTACCATATCCAGATTGGCGTGAAACTCGCATCCCAGAATGAGCCTGAGATCCGGTGCAATCTCTTTTGCTGCCTGCTGAACCTGAAGATACTGCTGCCTGATCTTTTCCATCGGTGTCTCAAACATCCTTCTTCGAAAATGCGAAGTTGCGAAAATCGTCCGCACTCCATCGTTATATTCCATCTGAAGGATCTTTTTTGTGATTTCAATCGTATCCGCACCATCATCCACATGAGGAATAATATGTGTGTGGATATCATACAAACCTTTCATATACTTTCCTTTCTGTTCTTTCTGCTCGCAATCGTTTTTATTATACAAAAGCTTCTTATATTTGACAAGCAAAAGATTGCACAAAAAAATTAACAGAATCTTTTATTTCATGATCCTCCATGCCATCCAGACTCCGGCGATCCCTCCGGTCAGTTTTCCTGCCAGAAGTGCTCCTGTCGCCGGAGCATCCACACCGAGAACAAATCCCAGATGTGCCGCCACTATAGATGTGCCACATACCAGAAGGGCTGCATTCATGACGATTTCTCTTTCGTTCATCCGCTTCATATCTGCGATTACCGGCAGTGCGCTTACTATTCCCACCAGCAATCCTGCCGTACCGTTCCTTCCTAGACCGATTTTTTCTCCGATCCATTCCAGCGGATTCTTTAACAGTCTCTGCAAAATTTCCGCAAATGGCAGACTGCCAAGGAGAACGATTCCGATTGAGGAAACCACCTTCAGTGCCTCATCCAGAGGAGTCAGGCCTGGAAGCAGCTGCAGACCCGTCATATAAGAAAATGCTCCAAACGCAATTCCTATAGTACCCGCACTGCGGATCACCGTTGCAAATATCCGAAACCCATGGATCATTCCGTCCGGAAACCGGGAAATTCCAAAAACCAGAAGAATCGCAAGAATCAGAACCGGAATGCTCTGAAAAAGCAGTTTTCCCAGAGAAACACCGCACATCAGACCCCCTGTCAGGATTCCCACAGGAAGCATGCATAAGCCTGCAAGAATCCCTTTGGCAAACAATGGTTTTTCCCGTTCTCCCAACATTCCCATTCCAACAGGGATCGTGAAAGTAATGGTGCATCCAAGGGTTGCTCCCACGATAATCCCACCGTATCGGCCGATTGCCGGATCCTGTGCCAGTTCTTTACAAAGCTGATAGCCGCCCATATCAATAGCCAGCACACCACCCAGCATCCCAGGGTCAAGATGAAGGATCCTGTAAAGCGGAACAACCGTATGTTCCAACCCCAGTGAAAGTAACGGTGTTATACAGATCAACCCCGCCATAGAAAGTGCCGTCGGTCCGAGAAGTTGAAACCCATCCTCGAATCGTCTGCCCAGACCAAATTTATTTCCCGCAAGCTGATCCACGCCGCCGATCAGGGCACAGATTGCCATCACCCACATCATTATCTTATCCATTTTTCGTTCTCCCCCGTCATCTTACTATTATTTTTCCGTACATCTGTGTAAAAGCCACAACGTTTTTTTCATACAATGAAAGCAAATATGCTGCACATCCCCACAATATTCTCCATCCGCATGCAGTACCACCGGCTGATCCAGTTCCATCACGATCTCAGATCCGTCTTTCACATCAAATCCACGGATTCTTCCCTGTTTTCCCATTGCCAGAAGCGGAAGCAGGAAAAATGTTTTCCATTTTGGTATTCCGGACGCACTGCTCAGAGAAATCTTTCCATCATCCGGTACACTTTCCGGTGCCATCGGAACCCCGCCGCCTTCTGCCCTCAGATTCATGGCGGCAGCAAAGATCATATTTTCATAACTCTCTGTTTCCCCGTCTGTCGTTACATTCGCCTGAAAGGTTCTCATGGAAAACAGAGTCTGAACTGTCAGCATCAGATACGTCAGCTTTCCCAGGTGAAATCTGTTCAGGATCTTTTTCAACTTTGAATGCAACGCCTTCTTACATACAATCGCATCCAGACCGGCACCTGCACTGATACCGAAGATTCTTGGCTTCTCACACCCTTTCCAGCTTACTTTCCCAAGATCGATCCGCTGCAGTTTTTCTCCATTTTGTTCCTGGTCGATACAGGCTGTGATTTCCCGCAGATCTTCTCTGGTATCCCGAAGGATTCCGAGATTTCTGGCAAAATCGTTGCCGGATCCTGTGGGAATCACACCAAGGCGGACACGGTCAAAATCCGTAATGCCATTCAGCACTTCATTGATAGTTCCGTCTCCCCCTACCACCAGCAGATAGATGGGTCCTTCCGGAATCTTTCCACAGATCTGTCCGGCCAGCTTCACTGCATGTTTTTCATAACGGGTCAGATATGCATTATATGATATTCCATTTTCCTGTAAATATTCTTTTGTTTCCTTCCATACCGCCACTGCACTTCCGGTACCGGCACCGTTATTTACAATAATCTGTATCTTATTCATAATTTATTTTTCCTTTGTTTTTTACTCAATGATTTTATTGTACCGCAGCCAAAGGCTTTTTACAATCGATAAAATCTGTGCTACAATATTTATCGGATTTAAGATTTAATAATAATCTGTAACACCAATCATATCTCAAAGGAGTTTATTTATTTTATGCAAATTACATTTCCTTCTTATTATAAAAAGTTTTCCTGTATCGCAGATGCCTGTCCGGATACCTGCTGTGCGGGATGGCAGATCATGATCGATGACAAAAGCCTGAGCAAATACCGCCATTTTCAGGGATCTTTCCGGAATCGGCTGCATAACGATATCAACTGGAAAGAACATGCCTTCCGCCAGTACGGGCATCGCTGTGCATTTTTAAATGAAGAAAATCTCTGCGATATGTATATAGAAGCGGGATCCTGGATGCTCTGTGATACCTGCCGCAGATATCCACGGCACATCGAAGAATTCGAGGGTATGCGGGAAATATCCCTGTCCCTCTCCTGTCCGGAAGCAGCACGGATCATCCTCTCCCAAAAAGACCCGGTTGCTTTTCGAACTTTTGAAAAAGAAACTGCCGAAGAAGCCTATGAAGATTTTGATTACTTTCTGTTCAGCGCGCTGATGGATACGAGAGATTATCTGCTCACTGTGCTTCAGGATCGCAGTGTTCCGGTACGATATCGGATGGCAAAACTTCTGGTGTGTACCCATGATTTTCAGCTGGCGGTGAATAAAAAGGAACTTTTTTCCTGGGAAACGATCCGCGCACGACATGAACAGTCCGGTTTCTCTTCTGCTTTTCGAAAGAAGATTTCCGGTCGGTGTTTTCCGGATATGGATCGGGTCGATCTGATGAAACAGATCTGGAAAACCATCGTTCCGAAACTGGAGGTTCTCTCACCGGACTGGACCGGTTTTTTAAAGGATACACTGATTTCTTTGTATCACACCTGTCCGGAAGAAACATCCTATATGGAACTTCTCCTTGATTTTCAGGATACTTTCCCGGAATGGCAGATACAGAAAGAACAGTTGCTGGTATACTGGCTGTATACATATTTCTGTGGTGCTGTATATGATGAAAAAATCTTTGCCAAAGGAAAAATGGCGGTGATCTGTACACTCTTCATCGAAGAGCTGGTGCTGGGACTCTATGCCCGGAAACGGGAAAAGCTGTGCAGCAGAAAAATCGAATAGTCCATGCTGACGGCGAGCTGCAGCACGCTGCCCGCTGCATTCGTCACAAAGCTGATGGTCCCGAATGCAAGATTCGTGCCCATGTTCAGAACGATAGCCACACCGATGGTTGCCATGAAAAGCACCGGTTCAAACCAGCTCGTGGTGGTGAGCAGCAAAATCAGGAATACCAGTGGAAGCGCAATGGCCATAACCATCTTTAGCTCGCGGGTCGTAGATTCTGTGGCCATACCCGTATTCACCGCCTCCCCGCTCATGGCGGCGTCCTCACCAACCACAGCGCGGATATCCATTAAATGACTGTACAAGTCATCCTCATCCACATAGCAGGTGAACAGCACGTTTCCCTCCTTGTACCAGCTTTCCACTGTGTCGGCGTCCAGCGTCTCCAGCGGCGCGTAAACATTGGCGTAATCATCCAGCCACATCACCTCCGACACGCCCGGCACCTGCTGGAGCTGTTTCTTCAGCGCCAGCGCCTCCGGAATCGCCAGCAGCCCCAGAATTCCGGCGCAGAGGCGGGAAATCAGGAGCGCCTGAGCCGGGCTCAGAAGCGGCAAATGGGGCAGCGCGGGGACGCAGGCCGCCAGCAGCGCCGGG
>ERZ824488.2576-NODE-2576-length-15732-cov-2.676979_pt1 | contig 15732 bp, 10 predicted proteins | sample MGYA00519936_ERZ824488 | MGnify/ENA primary metagenome ERZ824488 (study PRJEB31778, sample SAMEA3449153) | human gut metagenome | biome: human gut; feature: human-associated habitat; material: faeces | place: United Kingdom | collected 2010/2012 ... | reverse complement strand
TTCTTCCGCGATGCCGAACGCGTGACCGACAAGGAGCTGCGCCCGCTTGTGGAGCGCGCATGCCCCGCCGAAGATGTGCGAGGCTGGTATTACGCGTTGCTCGATGTGGGCGCCCGTTTGAAGAAAGACCACAAAAACCCGACTCGCAGGGCTGCGGCCTATACGCGGCAAAGCAAATTTGAAGGTTCGCGCCGCCAAAAGCGCGCATGGCTCGTGCGCGAAGTCATGGCCGCGCCGGGGCTTTCGTCGGCTGAATTGCTGCGTCGATTGAATATCGAGGAGCGTAAATCGGGCCGCGATGGGGTAGAGGGCGACGAATTCGAATCCATCATGGCCGATCTTGCGCGCGAAGGCTTCTTCCATCGCGAAGGCGACGGGTGGCTTGCGTAGCGTTTTCAAGCTTATGCATTACGGTGAATAGGACAGATTCGTGCGGCCGTCGTACTCAATTCGTAAGTACCCCGCTTTAGTGGATATCCTGTTAGTCACTTTTTGAGCCTGACTTAATTCCGCAAGCCACAAATATTAAAAAGTGTCCAAATAATTAGAAGTATACCCTCACTATAAAAAGGTTATTCCCAGTTCAGCGATACCTTATAAGGGAACACGACGGACAGAAACGCCCCATTTGGGCGAAAAAAAGATACCCAGGTTCAACATTCATGTTACGATTCGGCGACGGCGTAACATAGTTGTGCCATTTCCCGCATTGTCTTCACAACAGGCTACCGTTGGCGGGTTTTGCCACCTTGCATGCATCATTTGCGCCATAATGCATAGCCGTCAGTGATTCCACCATGCATCTAATAGGAGGTGTACGAATGGACAAACAGTCCACTGCCTCAGAGTTTCAGGGAATGCTCGAAGCGCGCGGTGTTTCGCGTCGTAGCTTCATGAAACTGTGTGGCACGCTCGCGGTTATGGCCGGCTTGGGTGAAGCCGCCGCTCCCCGCGTGGCCCAGGCTCTGGAAGAGTCGGTTATCGGCGCAAGCCAGGGCGACCTGTACCCGGTCATCTGGATCGAGGGCGCTTCTTGCACGGGTTGCACCGAGGCTTTCGCTCAGATCGACGCTCCCGACGCTGCCGCCGTCGTGCTCGAGCTCATTTCGCTCAACTACAGCGAGACCCTGTCCGCTGCTGCGGGCCATTCGATGGAAAAGGCCAAGGAGCAGACCATCGAAGCCGGCAACTACATTTTGGTGTATGAAGGCGCCGTGCTCAACGGTTGGAACGGCAATGCACTTCGCGTTGCTGGCAAAACCGGCAATGAGCACCTGATCGAGGCCGCCGAAAAGGCGACCGCGGTTGTCGCGCTCGGCTCTTGCGCCGTCAATGGCGGCTGGATGGCCGCCGCTCCCAACGCGTCTAACGCGACGGGCGTGCAGGCGTTCCTCAAGGAGCAGGGCATCAACGTGCCTATCATCAACATCCCGGGCTGCCCGCCGAACCCCGAGTGGCTCTGCGCGGTGCTCATCCAGTACCTGCTGCTGGGCGAGCTGCCCGAGCTCAACGCCGAGAACAAGCCCACGCAGATCTTCGGCCAGACTATTCACGACAATTGCCAGCGTCGTGGCCACTTCGAGAACGGCGAATTCGTTTACCAGTTCGGTTCTCCCGAAGAGGCTAAGGGTTACTGCCTGTACCCGCTGGGCTGCCGTGGTCCGCAAACCAAGGCCAACTGCGGCGTTGTTCGCTATAACCACCGTCGTTCTTGGTGCGTTGAAGCCGGCGCTCCCTGCATCGGCTGCTGCGAAGCCAACCCGAACAACCCGGGCCAGAACTGGATCGAGGTCAACACTCCGTTCTTCAAGCGTCATCGCGATTTGAACATCGGCGACTTCAAGTTCCAGCCTGGCACCATTGCCGCTACCGTCCTCGGCATCGAAGCTGTTGCCCTGGTCATCCATGGCTTCGGCATGAAGGCCGCCGGCCGCGTGCCGAACGGCGCCGAGTTCGAGAAGAAGCGCGCTTGGGACGCTAAGCATCCCGAAAAGTCCATCGGCGTGTATGACGACGCCCCGAAATCTGACGCCAAGAAAGGAGGCGACGAGTAAATGACGCGTTCCGTTATCGATCCCATTACCCGTATCGAGGGTCACCTTCGCGCCGAGATGGAGGTTACCGACGGCGTCGTTACCGACGCTTGGATTTCCGGCGGCTGCTTCCGTGGCATGGAGCTCGTCGTGCGCGACCGTACCCCCGAAGATGCCGCTTACATCGTGCAGCGCATCTGCGGCGTGTGCCCCGTTTCGCACATGCATTCCGCTTCCATCGCGGCTGAGCAGGCTTTGGGTATTACCATTCCCAACAACGCTCGCATCATTCGCAACCTCGTTGAGGGCGCGCAGTTCCTGCACAGCCACATTCTGTGGCTGTACAACCTGGCCGGCCTTGACTACGTGAACCCGTTGAACGCCCTTGGCGCCGACGCGGCTGACGCCTATGACTTGGCGGCTGAGCTGGGCACCCCGTCTGCCGACTTCGTTGGCCTGCAGGATCGCCTGAAGAAGTTCGCCGACAACGGCCAGCTCTCCATCTTCAGCGGCAACTGGTTCGACACCGGCGAGTACAACATGACCCCCGAGGCCGACCTTATTCTCACCGCTCATTATCTGGAAGCCCTGCAGATGCAGTCGAAGGCTTCCGAGATCGCGGCGCTGCTCGGTGGCAAGATGCCCCACATCATGACCATCGTTCCTGGCGGCACGGCATTCGTCCCCACCGCCGAGAAGCTTGACGACCTGAAGGGCCTCGTCGACGAGGTGTATCAGTGGGTCGCCGATACCATGATTCCCGACACGCTGGCCATTGCGAAGTTCTATCCCGAGGCCACCACGTTCGGTAAGGGCATTGGCCGCTATGCTGCTTGGGGCGTGTTCGAGAGCCCGTTCGACGAGGGCACTTCCTACGCCGATCGCATGCGCAACCGCTATCTGCCTGCTGGCGTTCTCGACGAGAACTTCAACATCTCCGACCCCGACGAGTCGAAGATCACCGAGTACGTTGGCCACTCTTGGTACGAGGGCGACGCCGACCTGCCGCCGTTCGAGCAGGACACCAAGCCCGCATTTACTGAGTACGACGTCAACGATCGCTACACCTGGGACAAGTGCCCGCTCTACGATGGCAAGTCTCTCGAGACCGGCTCGTTCGCTCGTGTGCTCGTCGCTTATAAGCGTGGCGTTCCGTTCGTCAAGCAGCACGTCGACGAGATGCTCGTGGCCTTGGGCGCTCAGGCTGGCGACCTTTCTGTTCTGCAGAATACGCTCGGTCGTACGGCTGCCCGCCAGGTTGAGACCCTCTATATCGCTACCCTGATGAAGGAATGGGTCAACGAGTTGTGCGAAGCTATCAAGAGCGGCGACTCTGAGTACTTCCGCGCTCCCGAGAAGAGCGACGGCGAAGGCACCGCGTTCTGGGAGGCCCCGCGTGGCGCTCTCTACCATTCCGAGAAGGTCAAGGGCGGCAAGATCACCGATTACCAGATCATCATTCCGTCCACGTGGAACCTCTCTCCGCACGACCCGAAGGGCAACTATGGCCCGTTGGAGCAGGCTCTCATCGGCGTGCCCGTTGCCGATGTGGAGAAGCCGATCAACGCGCTGCGTACCGTTCACAGCTTCGACCCCTGCACCGCTTGCGCTGTGCATATCGTCGAGCCGAAGACCGGCAAGAAGTTCGAGACCGTAACCAGCCCGTGGGGGGTGAAGTAAGATGGCACATCTCGCACACTACCGTGAGGCCCATCCGGCTCCGTTCCGCTTCACTCACTGGGTGAACCTCGTTTCCATGGTGATTCTTATCGTCACCGGTTTTGCGATTCACTTCCCGTACTGGCCTGAGTTCATGGGCATTGCCCGTGGCCTGCACATTGCCTTTGGATTCGTGCTTTTCATCAACTGCCTGCTGCGTGTTGTGCTTGCCTTCATCGTGAAGAGCGCCCCGACCGCTGGCACCCGCGAAGTGGTTCCCGACTACAAGACGTGGCTGCCTCAGGCCGACAACCTTCACCAGGGCCCGCAGTGGATCAAGTACTACCTGTTCCTGAAGAAGGACCATCCGCTGGGAGCAAAGCTTGGCGTTCCTCAGAAGATTTCCTACCTGTTCATTCCGGTGCTTATCATCGTGATGTTCTACACCGGCATGTGCCTGTGGGTGCCGACGATGAACCTGCCGTTCTTTGCTGCCGGTACGAACCTCGTCGGTGGTCTTATGTCGATGCGCATCATCCACTACTTCATGATGTTCGTGTTCATCGCCTTCACGCTGCTTCATGCGTATCTGGCAAACATCGAGGGCCTGGCCCCCTCTATGCTCATGTTCTTCGGCAAAGAGCACGGCGGTTTGACCTACGACATCGAGAAGCACAATATTTCCGGCAAGGACGACCTGGCTCACTAAGCCTTGGTAGTTCGCCTGAAGCACCTGCTTCTTACAGAAGGGCTCGCGAGAAATCGCGGGCTCTTCTTTTTGGCTACGCCGTTCTATGAACGGCGTATCTTTTCGACGCTGCGCTGGTTTCTGGCGGTACGCTTTGGGCGGTGATGGCCCAGCTAAGCTGGGCGGCGCCCGCTCGGGCGCAGAAGTTTGGGATTGAATATGCCCCATTAGGCATATTCAACAGCTCGCGTACCGAAGTACGCGTCGCCGCGCCCACGCCCGAATCGCACTCGCCAGAACCCATGCTCGCTGACATTTGTTTGACCTGGATCATTGCTAAGGAAAGAACATGATTGTTAAACCGTTTGCTGCTGTTCGACCAACTGCAAGTGTCGCCGACCAGGTCGCGGCCCTTCCTTATGACGTGTACGACCGAGCTGAGGCTGTCGCCGCCGTCGACGGCGAGCCCCTCTCCTTCTTGAATATCGATCGCCCCGAAACACAATTTTCGGCTGACGTCGATATGTATGCGCCCGAGGTGTATGCGAAAGCTCGTGAGCTCTTCGATGCGCACCGTGCCGATGGCACGTTCGTTACCGAGCCTGCGCCGTGCTTCTATTTGTATGAGCTTACGATGGGCGGGTGCTCGCAGACGGGCGTCGTGGCATGCTGTGCGATTGACGACTATCTCGAAAACGTTATCAAGAAGCATGAGAATACGCTCGAGAAGAAGGAGCTCGACCGTATTCGCCATATTGATGCCCTCGATGCGCAAACGGGCCCCATTTTCCTTACGTATCGCGATTCCGATGCAATCGATATTTTGGTTGCGGCGGTGAAGAAGACCGCGCCGCTCTACGATTTCACCGGTGAAGATGGCGTCACGCATCGCGTGTGGCGTATGGCTGCGGCGTCGGAGGAAACTGCCTGCTCTCAAGCGTATGCCGGTCTGGTCGCGGCGTTTGCTAAGGTGCCGTGCGCGTATATTGCTGACGGCCACCACCGAGCGGCGTCGGCCGTGAAAGTTGGTTTGGCGCGCCGCGAGGCGAATCCGGGTTATAACGGGACCGAGGAATTCAACTACTTCATGAGCGTGCTCTTCCCCGCGTCGCAGCTTTCGATTCTTGCCTACAACCGCGTGGTGCGCGACCTCAACGGCCTCACCAAGGATGAATTCCTCAACGCCCTCGCTGGCGAAAACGGCCCGTTCGAGATTATCCATAAGCAAGAGTCCCAGCTCGAGCCAATCGATAAAGGCGCTGTGGGAATGTATCTCGACCGCGAATGGTACGGCCTTGGCGTGAAACCCGAATTCGAGAGCAGCGACCCTGTCGAGGGCCTTGATGTTTCGATTCTTCAGGAAAAGGTGCTCGCGCCTATTCTGGGAATTGGCGACCCGCGCACCGATGGGCGCATCGAGTTCGTGGGCGGAATTCGTGGCTTGCGCGAGCTTGAACGCAAGGTGAACCGCATCGATGCGAGCGGCGATGGTCCCGCGGTGGCGTTTGCGATGTTTCCCACGTCAATCGACGAGCTGCTCGATGTGGCCGACGCCGGTCGCCTTATGCCGCCGAAGTCGACATGGTTTGAGCCGAAGCTTCGCAGTGGTTTGTTTGCTCATTTGATTTAATCGCGGCGTGGTAGCTTGTCGCTGCTTTCCCATTCGTGAGGCCAAGCAGCGGCGCACCGCTGCGTTACAAGTATATTTCGTTTACCGAAAGGCCGTCTGAACTGCTATAAGCTCGTCATACACTTTTCTTTCGCAGTAAATCGTGGGCGTTTTTGGCGCCGGGAGGGTTGATGCTCATGAAGGAAAGCTTGCCGCTTTACACCGATTTTGAGAAATGCCATTCAATCGATCCGTGTTATTACACCACTTACGATATCAAGCGAGGCTTGCGCAATGCCGACGGTACGGGCGTTGTGGTTGGCGTTACAAATATCTCGAACGTGCATGGCTACGTTGTTTCCGAGGGCGATAAAGTTCCCGATCGCGGCCGCTTGTCGTATCGCGGCTACAGCATTTCCGATTTGGTCGACCATGCTGTTGCCGAAAACCGTTTCGGCTTCGAGGAAACGGCATACCTGCTTATGGCGGGCGAGCTTCCGACGGCCGAGCAGCTGAAAACCTTCAACGACCTCATCGCCGCCCAGCGCGACCTGCCCGATGGATTCACGGCGAATTATATTATGAAGCCGCCTACGCGCGATTTGATGAATGCTATGAGCCGCGCGGTGCTGCAGCTCTACGCTTTCGATGATGAAGCGGAAAACCGCAGCTCGGAGCATGAAATCGATACGGCTATCATGCTGCTCTCGCGCCTTCCGCGCATCATGGTGCTTTCTTACCATGTGATGCGCGATAAATTCTTCGGCGACTCCATGTTCATTCATCACTACATTCCCGGCCAGTCGACCGCCGAGACCATTCTGTCGATGCTGCGCCCCGATCGGCAATTTACCGACACCGAGGCAAAAACGCTCGACATTATGCTTAATGCTGAGCACGGCGGCGGCAATAACTCGACGTTTACCTGCCGCGCTGTTACGAGTGCCGATACCGACCCGTATTCCGCTTACGCCGCGGCAATCGGCAGCTTGAAGGGTGCGCGCCATGGCGGCGCGAATAATCGCACGCTTCGCATGACCGATGACATCAAGCAGCATGTCGCCGACATTACCGACGAAGGCCAAGTGGCCGATTACCTGCGTAAAATCGTTCGCAAAGAAGCATACGATCGCACGGGTCTTATCTATGGCATGGGTCACGCGGTGTATACGCTTTCCGACCCGCGCGCTGAGTTGCTTCATAAATATGCGGAGCGTTTGGTTGTGGGTACCGAGCATGAAGCGGAATTCCGCTTGCTTGAGATTATCGAGCGCCTGGCGCCGCAGCTGCTCGCCGAGGCTGGCAAGAGCAAAGATATTTGCGCGAATGTCGACCTCTACAGTGGCTGCGTGTATTCCACGTTGGGCATTCCTCGCGAATTGCTCACGCCGATGTTTGCAAGCGCTCGCATGGCTGGCTGGAGCGCGCACCGTTTTGAGGAGATTGTCTCGGGCAAGCGTATTATGCGCCCCGCGTTCAAGAAAACGGGCCATGCGCGCGAGTATGTCGACATCGCCGATCGAAAATAGTCCCGTTTTACTAAATTGTGGCACGAATTTGCGGTTGTGAACGATTTCCGTGCTTGAAATAATGGGTTTTCTGAAAAGCCTTCCGCATAACCCCAGTTCAAATGCATGCTTCCATTCAGAAAGCATGCGAGGGCGCTAAAACAACCGTTCACAACCGCAATTCTCTGCCAGAAAGGCCGCTTCGGCGGCCTATTTCTTTCTTAAGGCTTCGTCGTGTCTGCGGAAAGGGCGCGTACAATGCTGGAAGATGTGCGTACGGAAGGAATCTTATGGCCCTGACCACCAATACCGCGCTTGCGCAGCTGCAACCTTCGGGCATCCGCCGCATTACGGCTTTCGCGAAGCAGACGCCTGGGTGCATTTTGCTTACGCTCGGCGAACCAGACGGCAATACGGCTGATGTCGTGAAGGAAGAAGTTGCAAAGTCTCTTGCTGCAAACGAAACGCACTATCCGCCCAATAACGGCACAGTGGAATTGAGGCGTGCGATTTCGGCTCACATGGAAAAGCGCAACCTTGCCTATGGTGAAGACGAAATCATCGTGACCTGCGGTGCGACTGAAGCATTGTTTGCGGCACTTTCGAGCATTCTTAATCCTGGCGATGAAGTACTCGTACCCACGCCGGCATTTGGTTTGTATGAATCAATCATCTCGGTAAACCGCGCGACGTTCGTTCCTGTCGACACGCGTCCAACCAAATTCCAGCTCACGTTGGAGCAGCTTGAGGCGGCGGCAACCGATCGCACGAAGGCAATCGTACTCACGTCCCCGAACAATCCCACGGGCTGCGTGCTCAACCCGCGTTCCTTGGATGCGGTTGCGAAATTCGCCAAGGCACATGATGTGTTCGTTATCTGCGACGATGTGTATACGAGCCTTGTCTATGAGGGCGTGTACAAAAGCGACGAAGGCATGCACCTTGGCTTTGCAAGTTGCTATGGCGAACTGCGCGATCGCATTATCGTGTGCGACAGCTTTTCGAAGCCGTACGCCATGACTGGTTGGCGTCTTGGTTGGGTTGCGGCCGATGCCCCGATTTCGGCACAAATCGCAAAAATGCATCAGTATATGGTGTCGTCGGTTCCTTCGTTTGTGCAGTGCGCGGCGATTCGGGCGTTAAAGGAAGACGTTGCACCGGCGCGCGAAGTGTATCGCGGCCGCCGCGACTACGTGCTTGCTCGCTTGAGGGAAATCGGCTTTGATGTCGTCGAGCCCGACGGCGCCTTCTACGTATTCCCCTCTATCGAGAAATTCGGTATGTCTTCGGATGAATTCTGCACGCGTCTCATTGCAGAGAAGGGCGTCGCGCTTGTGCCCGGTTCTTGTTTTGCCGCCGAAGGATTCGTGCGTTTGTCATATTGTTGTAGCATGGAAAACCTTGAAGAAGGATTGAACCGCTTGGCGGCCTTTGTCCAAATCTTGGAACAGCATTCCGTATAGTGGAACGGGTTTCCCGTGGATAGGGCCCGCTCCCTCAAATGCGGTGTAGAATAACGTCGTTCACAATCTCGCGTACCGAGATGGTTGTGCGTAACGCTGTCGTGCGATTTCGTTCGGCGGTTTTCCAACCAAGAAGGGGACATATATGTCTGATATTAAGAATATCCTGGTCACCGGCGGCGCTGGCTTTATTGGCAGCCATACGTGCGTCGAGTTGCTCCAGGCTGGTTATGGCGTGGTCATTATCGACGACCTGTCGAATTCCTGCGAGAAGGCCGTTAATCGCATCGCCCAAATTGTGAAGCAGGCAGAAGCCGACGGCAAGGCTCCGGCGGGTGCTTCCGAGCGCATGAAGTTCTACGAGGACAATGTGCTCAATCGCGACGCGCTCGAGCGCATCTTTGCCGAGAATGATATTTACGGCGTTATTCACTTCGCTGGGTTCAAAGCTGTGGGCGAGAGCGTCGAAAAGCCGCTCGAGTACTACTACAACAACATCACCAACACGCTCATTTTGTGCGACGTCATGCGCAAGCATGGCTGCAAGCGCATTGTGTTCAGCTCGAGCGCCACGGTGTATGGCGAGCCCGATAGCGTGCCCTTGAGCGAGACTGCGGAAAAGAAGCCGGCCACCAACCCCTATGGTTGGACGAAGTGGATGATCGAGCAGATTCTTACCGATCTGCACACCGCCGACCCCGAATGGGATGTTGTGCTGCTTCGTTACTTCAATCCTATTGGCGCGCATGAAAGCGGCCTCATCGGCGAAGACCCGAAGGGCATTCCGAATAACCTCGTGCCGTATGTCGCACAGGTCGCGATTGGCAAAATGAAGGCCGTTCGCGTGTTCGGCAACGATTATCCCACGCCCGATGGCACGGGTGTGCGCGATTACATCCACGTGGTTGACTTGGCACGCGGCCATGTCGCGGCGCTCAACTGGATGGATGGCAAGACGGGCGTTGAAGTCGTGAACCTCGGCACCGGCAAAGGCTCGAGTGTGCTTGATGTGGTGGCGGCGTTCAGCCGTGCATGCGGCCGTGAGCTTCCCGTTGACATTCAGCCACGCCGTGCGGGCGATGTTGCGGAAAACTATGCCGACCCACAGAAGGCTAAAGACGTATTCGGTTGGGTTGCGGAATACGACCTCGATCGCATGTGCGCCGACTCATGGCGTTGGCAGTCGATGAACCCGAACGGGTATGCCGACTAAACGATGCGCAGTTTTGTCCAACGGTGCTCATTGCCGACGCCCGCAAAGGCCTTTGGCGGGCGATTTGCTGTTCGGTCGTTGCTCGTTGTACCGAATTCCTTGGTTGGCCGTCGATCCTCATTTTCTTTACCTATAGCGGTGAGGAGAAGCTCGTAGAGGGTGTGGATGCGGCAAAAACGCATGCTGTGGGGTGGCTGGGTAATCTTGCCACCCCTTTCTTATTGAAACGAGTCAATTAAGAAGCTCGCAGCCATGATAGCTGCGAGCTTCTTGCTTTTAATGAATGTTAGGGGTATTCGTCGTTTACCTTGTCCGCATCCCCTTACCATGTCCATTGGGTACCTCCTTCTTTTCAGGAAGGCGCAACCCGCAAGATGCGGACACCGCTGATGGGGAAACTATATCAAATTTTCGAATAAATGTTCGCTAACAATAGAACTTTTGGTACTGCTTTAGAAACGCGAGAAACTCTTCATCTTGCGGGCTTAAGGTGCGGTCGGTGCGCCATGCAACACCGAAACCCCAGGTGAGTTCTTCGACTGGAATGCCTACGAGCCCTTCTTTCTCGAAGAGCGTCGCATGTGGTCTGGGCATAAGCGCTGCTGCGCGACCTTGCATGGCAGCTTCTAGCACGGCAATCATTTCGGTCGAGTAGATGAATTTTGCATCGGGTGCCGCTTCGCGAATAATGGGTTCGTTCTTTTTGCTTGTTTTGAATTCACCCGGCGTAACGCATGCAATAGTGAGTCCATTCAGGTCGGAAGCGCAAATCATAGCTTTCGGAGCAAGGGGACAATCGCTTTTCACTACGAGATGCATGCGGTCTTTCAAAATGGGCAGCGACGAAAACATAGTGTGGTCTATAGGGTCGTTAAGTAAAGCGAAATCACATGTTTTCTCGTATAGATTGCTTTCGCAATCGTAGTCGACGAGGTCGCGCGTTATTTCAACATGCGCCCCGGTGGTGCTTTGCTCGTTGAACCGTTCAATGGCGTCATGGGGAAGTGAGTTGGTAAGACCTGTTGAAACGGCAAACAATATATTGCCCGACCTGCGCCTTTGCAAAGTATTGATTTCATCCAGCATAAGGTCGTATTCGTTTTGCATCGCGCAAGCGCGTTGATAGAAAATCCTCCCGTATTCCGTGAGCTCAAGCGTTCCTGATCCGTTCGAGATAAGTGGTACGCCCATCGTTGCTTCCAGGCGCTTGATTGATGTTGAAAGGCCTTGTGTTGTTAAGAAAAGCTCCCGCGACGCGCGGGCGTAGCTTTTCGTGCGCGCAAGGGTAGTGAAATACCGGCAAACTTTGATATCCATAAGCCATCCCTCCCATAGGCTTATTGCATGGGTGCGGCTCCCCAACCGCGCCTTCTAAATAGGTTCCCTCACCGGCGCTTGGGGGTCAAGGTGTTTGAGCATTCTCGGTTTGTTTCAAAACATAAAAAAGCTGTTGATTTCATTTTCGGGTCGTTCATCGCAGAATTCGTGGTGAGGGAACCGCCAGGGAGGGCGGTTCAAACAAGGGAATCCACAGGAGGGAAACATGGATATCTCAAGGCGTAATTTCTTGAAGGCCGGCGCGGTTGCGAGCGCTCTTGGCTTGGGCGGTGCCGCTTTGGCGGGGTGCTCTTCGCCGTCTTCGGCGAGCGAAAGCAAAGCGAAAGCGAAGGATTCCGCCGAATACGACCCTATGGCATGGCTTGGTGAAGCGCCCGATTTGACTCCGGAACAGTGCGATGAAACGGTCGAGACTGAGGTTTTGGTCGTTGGCTCTGCGCTTGCTGGCTCCATGGCTGCGTATGGCGCTGTGAAAAATGGCGCTAAGGTGAACGTCATCGAACGCAATGGCGCACCTCATATTGGCGGCATGACCATCTCGTTCTTGAACTCCGAGACCCAGCTTTCGCAAGGCTTGCCGAAATACGACAAGGTGCAGGTTGCGAACCAGATGTTCAACCTCACGCAGTATCGCTCTGACATGAAACTCAATGCCGTGTGGTGCAACCGTTCGGGTGAAATTTTGGATAATCTGGTGAAGGATTTCTGCGAACCCTATGGCCAGTATTACCAGCCGCTGAGCTTGGAAGGTATCTTCCCCGATCCCACACAGGAAATTAATTCCTATATTTCCACGGGCGTGGCTTTCTCCGAGAAAACCGACATCCTTACCGACTTCACCCACAACATTCACAAGTTTCTTGAGGATGAGGGCGTTATTACCGACTACAACACGCGCGGCGAAGTTATCGTGAAAGACGATTCCGGCAAAGTAACCGGCGTTATTGCCAGCAAGGGCGATAAGAAGGTTTACTACAAGGCCAGTAAGGGCGTCGTCATGTGCACGGGCTCGTTCGGCGCGAACGAAGCTATGGTGAATCGCTTCTTCTCGCCAGAGCTTGCGAAATTTGCCCTCGAGAACAACTCGTACAACGCATATATGGGCGATGACCCCGTTGATGAAGTTATGGACGATGGCCTTGGCCATAAAATGCTGTGCTGGGCCGGCGGCCAGATGGAAGACCGTTCCGGCTACGCTTCTTGGCAGACCACCGCATGGCGTTCGTTCCCCTATTTGCTGGTTGACAGCAAGGGCGAGCGTTTTATGAATGAATGCACGTCGCTTCTGACCAGCGTTCATCTGATTGCCGACCTTCCGGGCGACGACAATTATGTGTGGCAGATTATTCCGACCAACGATTTCGCCATGCCTTCTTCGTTCGGCTACAACAAAGAGCAGGCGGCGCAGGTGTTCGATATTGAAAAGACCGAACACTATGAAGCCGATTCCATTGAAGAGCTTGCCAAGAAGATCAACGTTCCCGCCGACGCTTTGGTTGCCACGGTGAAACGCTACAACGAGATGTGCGAGAAGGGCGAAGATACCGATTACATGAAAGCCAAGCGCTATCTTGATCCGATTGACGACGGCCCGTACCAAGCCTGGAAGATGACGTATCTGTTCTATTGCACACTCGGCGGTGTTCGCTGCAACGAGAACTTGCAAGTGCTCGATGAAAATCGCGACCCCATTCCTGGCTTGTATGCCGCCGGCAATACGGTTGGCTACCGTTTTGGTTCCAGCTATGAGACATTGCTGCACGGCGGTTCGAATGGCCTGGCCGCAACGCATGGCTACCTGGCTGGTGAATCTGCCGCGAAAGCATAGTCGAGAAAATATTTCTTCGCGATTCCCTTGCCCCCCCATCGAGCCCTTCCTTTATTCGATGGGCATATAGAAGAAACCCGCAGTCGTGCGATCTGCGGGTTTCTTGTTTCATTAGCACATTATTGGCCGAGGTCTTGCGTATCGGTGGTATTGATACGAGCCCTCTTATTCGCTTCTCAACGCTTCGACCGGGTCTTTCTTCGCGGCGGCGCTTGAAGGAATGAGGCCTGCCAAGAATGTGAGCAACACGCTTATGCCGACAAGGGCAATTGCAGCCTGCCACGGCAGGATTGCGACGTTTTCCACGTCAAATAACGAGTACACAATCGCGTTTGCGGGAATGCATGCCAAAGCCGTAAGCCCGATGCCGATAACGCCTGCCGCGAAACCGACGATGATGGTTTCGGCGTTGAATACGCGGCTGATATCGCCCTTGCTCGCGCCAATCGAGCGTAAAATGCCAATTTCTTTCTTGCGCTCAAGTACGCTGATGTAGGTGATGATGCCAATCATGATAGAACTCACCACAAGCGAAATCGCGACGAACGCTACCAATACATAGCTGATCATATTCACGATGGTAGTCACGCTGCTCATGAGTGCGCCCACGATGTCGGTATAGCTCACGACTTTATCTTCGTCGCCAGTGGCGTTCATTTTGTCGTTGTAACCATCGAGGATGTCAATCACGCTTTGCTTGCTTTCAAAATCCTTCGGGTAAATGTCGATGCTCGCCGGCTTCGCGTAGTCGGCCCAGCCGAACTTTTTCATGTTGTTATCGTAGCTGCTCTGTTCGGTCGACATGAGGCTCGCCATGAGCTCGGAAAGCTCCTGCTCGTTCATATTCATTTGGAATGCGTCGGCGAAGGCGCTCTCATCGACGCCCATGGCTTTTGACATGTTTGCCGAAAGGGTGGACATGTAGGTGGTCATCGCGGAGGAGACTTGGTTTTGGATTGCTGTTCCATATTGTGTCATGACCTGCGTCATTGCTGTTTGCATATACGACTGCATAGCGACGGAAAGCTGCGCTTGCAACTGCTGCGAAATAGCTGCAGAAAGTGCGGGTAGAAGCTGCGCTTGCAGTTGCTGTGAAAGCTGCTCTTGCAGCTGCTGTTGGATTTGTTCGCTCACGCCGCTGAAATCGATGCTGTCGGCAATGGCCTTTTGCATGGCGGCTTTCGTGGCGGGGTCTGCGAGATACGCCTCAACTGCCGCTTTTTGATCGGTGGCGTATTCAGGGTGGTCGCCCTTGATTTGTTCCTGGAGCCAAGAGGGGTACGCGGCCATGATATTCACGACGCCCTGGGTTAGAACATCGGTTTTGATATCGGGCTGGGCGCCATCGAAGTTGAGCTTGATATTGCTGAAGTCGAGGTTTAACTGGCTCATGTCAATCTTACTCGGGTCAATTTGAATGCCCGAAGCATCGAAGGCTGGCATGTTGGACAAGTCGATACTGGCCCCCGACAAATCCATGCTGCTCGAGAGGTCGGCGTTCGAGAGACCTGCGGCCAGAGCATTTTCATCGAACGTGAACGCGCCTTGCAGCTTTTCGCCGTCAATCGTGAACAGGCTCGACATATCGAAGCCATTGCCATCTTTCGCCTCATCCTCTTCTTCAGCGAACGATTTGCCCGTAATCACATTGGTTGCGGGGTCTGCCTGCTGGTCTTTTACGATTTGTTTGTCGCCCGCCTCATCAATGAGGTGGTTGATCAAATCGTTCGAGTAATACAGGCCCGTTGAAAGCGAAGTAATCTTCTCGCCCTCTTTCGGCTTCACTACGCCGCATACCTTTAACGTCTCGCCGTGCTCGACCAAGCTTTTCATGTAATCGGCATCGCTGCTCTTGTCTTTCCAAACCTGGTAATCGCTGTCGTACTGATAGAAATCGGCGCCATTGACGAGCTTGAACTCCACATTCATGAGGTCGTCGTAGTCGAGGTCGAGCGTGCTGTCGGGCACCTGTATTTCTTCCTCGTTGGCGAATTCGCGCACCATTTCTTCGAGTTCCTTATGGTCGCGCAAGCCCATGGAATACAGCATGAAATCGCTCACGTTGCCGTTCGGTGTGAGCACGGCTACGACCTCGTCGTAATTTTCGGGCCAATGGCCTGCGACGACGTCGTATTGGTTATCGACCTGGCCCATGTTCGCGGGCAGCTTGTAGAAAATGTTCGTGCTCATCATCGACGACATGATGCCGTTCGAAGCTGTAGAAGAGCCCAGGCCGATGCTGGCGAACGATTTGTCCGGATTCACCTGATGCGCGCCGCCCGACGTGTCGGAGCTGAAGATCTGCGGCGTGACGTTGTAGCCGTACTCGATGGAGCTCACATACGGCTCCACGCCCGATTCGCCCGAGTCGAAATACCCCTTCAGCGACGCCA
>ERZ824488.2575-NODE-2575-length-15732-cov-58.089239_pt1 | contig 15732 bp, 19 predicted proteins | sample MGYA00519936_ERZ824488 | MGnify/ENA primary metagenome ERZ824488 (study PRJEB31778, sample SAMEA3449153) | human gut metagenome | biome: human gut; feature: human-associated habitat; material: faeces | place: United Kingdom | collected 2010/2012 ... | reverse complement strand
TATTTATAAACCAATTAAGAGAAAAAGTTGGTGTTATGTTTGGAAATCCAGAAACAACACCTGGTGGTAGAGCTTTAAAATTCTATTCTTCAGTTAGATTAGATATTAGAAGAATAGAAAGCTTAAAACAAGATGGAGAAGTTATAGGTAACCGTACAAGAGTAAAAGTAGTTAAAAACAAAGTAGCTCCACCATTTAGAGAGGCAGAATTTGATATAATCTATGGAAAAGGAATTTCTAAAGAAGGTAACATACTAGATGCTGCTGTTAACTTAGATATAGTGGAAAAAAGTGGTTCATGGTTTAGCTATAATGGAGACAGAATTGGACAAGGTAGAGAAAATGTTAAAGATTACTTGGCTAAAAATCCAAAAGTAGCTGAAGAGATAGAAGGAAAAATCAGAGCAAACTACGAAAAAGCTTTTGAAAAAAGCTTAGGTGAAGAAGAAAACGATCCTGAACAAGATACTGAGCCATCAGATGATGAAGAATAATAGGTGAAAACATTGTACGATAATATAGAAGAATTTGATAAATTAAAAACTAAAGTATTAAAGTATATAATGTATAAGAAGAGAACTGAAAGAGAAATAATTCAGAAGTTCTCTTCTTCTGTTGACCAAAACTTATTAGAAGACGTTATTGAACATTTAAAAGAAATTGGATATATAAATGACGAAAACTACATAGAGAGAGCAGTTAATGAGTTTATGGCTATAAATACATTGTCTATAAAAGAAATGAGAAATAAACTATATGCAAAAGGACTTAGTAGTGATATAATAGACACATATTTTGAAAATCATGAGGACGAAATATTAGAATATGAAATAAATTGTGCTAGAAAAATTATAATAAAAAAGCAAACTCAAATGGAAAAAGAAGAAATTGAACAGTTTTTATACAGAAAAGGTTACTCTTCAGAAAATATTAGAGAAGCATTTGAAACACTAGAATAAGGGGAAATATATGCAAAACGTACTAACATTAGAAACAAATAAATATAAAGTAAAGGTGGAAAATTTTGAAGGACCACTAGATTTGTTATGCCACTTAATTGATAAAAATAAAATGGACGTTTGTGATATAAAAATTAGTGAAATTACAGACCAATATATTGCATATTTAAATGCTATGGAAGAGCTTAATTTAGAGATAGCAAGTGAGTTTTTAATAATGGCATCTACTTTATTATATTTAAAGTCAAAAACACTTTTGCCAAATGATGTTGAGGATGAAAAAGAATTAACAGAAGAGGAACTTTTAAGAAGGATTATAGAGTACAAGAAATATAAAGAAATTACTAAAACCTTGAAAGAATGTGCAGAAAACAATTCTAAAAAAATATTTAAAAATCCAGAAGTAATAGAATTGCCAAAACAAAAACTAGAAGCAACATACACAAAAGAAATGATTTCTGAAATGTATAAGAATGTAATAGAAAAAAATGCACAAAAACTAAATCAAAATGCTAAGAATATTGAAAAGATTGCAATTACTGATACATATACTGTTGAGAGCAAAGTAAAAGTAATGTTTAGAGAGCTTATTCGTAAAAATAAATTTGTATTCAATAAACTATTTTCATTAAAACAATGCAACAAACAAGAAGTAATGACAGCTTTTACAGGACTTTTAGAACTATCAAGAAGAAGCAAAGTGGTTACAAATCAAGAAGAACTATTTGGAGACATCACTGTAGAAAAGGCTAAAAAAACTGTTTAAAAATACAAAAAATGGAAAAACTAATATCAAATAACTTCAAAAGGAGGTTATCATGATATTAGTTTTAATTTTTCTTGGAATACTAGTATTACTAGTGACTATTATAACTTTAATAATAGCCTCAACACTACATATACAAATAAAAAACTTAAGTGTGTCAAATATGGAGCCTAAAAATACAAATGAGTATGCAATAATATTTTCGCTATATTTAGGCAATAAAATTAAATGGATATGGTTTAGACTAAATGATAAAAAAGTTAGAAAAATGTACTCGAAAATGCAATTGGAAAAACTAGATTTCAAAAAGTTTAGAAAAGATTTTAAAGTAAAAGACCTAAAAGAACTACCAAAATTACAACCTAAAATTTCATATTTAAATTTAGATGCAAACTTAGGAGTGATAAGTCCGGTAACAACCTCGTTTTTGGTAGCAACTATTGCGTCAATAATATCAATAGCATTACCATATTTGGCCAAGAGCTTAAAAAAAGAAAGATATATTTATAATATAAAACCACTTTATTATAATAAAAATTTATACAAAATTAACTTAAATTGTATAATTGAGATAAAAATGGTACATATTATCAATATAATATTTATCTTAATAAAGAAAGGAAGGAAGAAAAATGAGCAATCAACAACATCCAATAGAAAACCTTATGCTTACAGCTATGAATAGTATTAGAGATATGGTAGATGTAAATACCATTATAGGAGAGCCTATTGAGACTAGCAATAATATAATAATAATTCCAATTTCAAAAGTTGGATTTGGGTTTGCAGCAGGTGGAAGTGAGTTTAAAGGCGAAACAATTGATGAATACACTAAGAGAGAAAAAGAGGAAGCAATACAATATAGGTTACCGTTTGGTGGAGGAAGTGGAGCAGGAGTTTCTATTTCACCAGTTGCATTTTTAGTGGTTCAACAAAATAATGTCAAATTATTACCAGTAGAGCATTGTTCAGCAATTGATAGACTACTAGATTATGTACCAGATTTAATGGAAAAAGCAAATTGTATGTTAAATAAAAGTATGCAAAATAAAAAAGAAGAAATGAAAAATCAAGAGAAAATTAAAAAACAAGTAAAAGAAATACTAGAGAAAGATGAGGAACCAATAGTAACTGCACAAGTTAAAGCAAGACCGAAACATGCAAAAGTCCCAAGACCAGAACCAATAGAATATGATTATGAGTATGATGAAACAGAAGAACCAGATAGCTTAGAATAAAATATTACAATTGTATTACAAAAAGATTAAGTTTACATTACATATACTTAATCTTTTCGCTTTTATGGTAAAATAAACATACAAATTACTAAAGAAGGAAAAAACATGAAATACTCAGAAAATTTTGAAGAATTGAATTTGCCAGATTTGTATCAATTTGGGGTTGAATTAGAAGCTTTTAATGTTAACACAGGAATACCTACTAAAAATAGACCTAGTTTATACATGTCTGCTGATAGTAACAGGTTTCTAAAAGAGCATAGATGGAAAAAGGCAAATGCAATAGAAGAAACATTAGTATCAGAAGGGGGAGCAGAGCTTGTTTCTCCTATTTTGCATGACACAAAAGAGGATTGGCAAAATTTAACTGAAGTATGTGAACATATGAAAAAATATCCGGGTAATCATGGGAAAGAAGTAGTAACAGACAGTAAGTGTGGATGTCATGTACATTTTGACGCTAGATGTTTAACAGGAAAAAACTTACAAGAAACAGAAAAATTAATGGGAACATTTCTTAGGTTTTGGGCTGAATCTGAGGAATTGATATATAAAATGTGTAATGATGTCGGAGATCCAATAAGATTAGGCACACTAACAAATACCAAAAAGGGACTAAACAGATTAAGCATGAAACTTCAACATATAAAAGGTATGGCAAGCCCAACAGGCAAGAAAATAATGAAAGACATAGAGAAAAATAGACTTAAGGTATCATATAGAAAATTTGGATTGTTAAAGCGAGCATTGGCCAAAGGAAAGTTAGATACTAGAAGATATCATGGACTTAACTTAACTAATGTAGGAAATCCAAAGAAAAACACAATAGAGTTTAGAACAAGTAATGGAACATTAAATCCAGAAGTAATTAAGAAGAATGTGTATTTATATGCTTCTGTACTTCAAACTGCCAGAACAATGGCATTAGAACCAGAAAAACTTCAAGAACAAATGCAACAATTTTATAGGACAGATGTAACAGAGCAAGAAAAGGTGCAAAGTTTTTTGAATTTAGTATTTGAAAATGAAGAAGACAGAAAAATCTATGAAGAAAGATGGCAGTCTGTAAAAGATGCTACGGTATTTGTGAAAAATCAGGGAGATTTCTTACAAGGAACTTTCAAAAGAGATGAGTTTAAAGCAATTGCTAAAAGGACTCCAGCTACATTGGCTAAGGAAGCTTTTTGTAAGTTGAAACAAATGGCGAGAGAAAGTAGAGAAGAAACTAAAGGAAGGGAAACATATGATGGACCAGAATTATGAAATGGCACTATCAGAAGTTGATGAGATATTAAACTATACGGATGAAGAACTAGTAAAAAAAATACCTATACAACTTAGAATTTTGATAAGTAATAATAAAAATAAAGAATATAAAACAAATATTGATAGAACTAGGCCAATTAGTGAACAAGAATTATTAAAAGAAACAAAAGCTATACTAAGTTTATTGTTTCGTAGTTATTGGGCAACAGAAGAGGAAAAATTAGAATTTGAAAAACAAGATGCCTTAGAATATGAAAATTTAAGTAAAAGTACAGAAGTCATATTTCCTGTTAATAGAAAACAAGAGCAGAATGTAAATGTTCAAAGTCAAAACGTTGAGCTAACTGTTGTAGATAATATACCATGGTATAGAAAAATTTATAATAAAATAATGAAACTATTTAAACATAGCAATAAATAATATTGCTATGTTTTTTGCTCTGTAGAAGATAAATATATGAATTACAAAAATTTCTAGCAGTTTGCACTGCGTAGAAATTCTTGGTGCTTAGTCTGGTACATTAGAATCAATAAAATCAATTTTTCTGCTATAGTCTTTGGTTTCTTGATTACTTTTATAAACTTCGCTGCGATTTCTTTGTAAAAAATTTACTAGGTCATATAAATCACACCAAATTTGATTTGGCCCCTCTTTTTGAACTTCATCAAAAATAAGCTGAATACCAAAATGCAAGTGAGGTACATTTATGTTATTTACATTTTCTTTTGTACTATAACCTGTCATTCCAAGGTATCCAATAACATCACCAGCTTGAACAATTTGCCCTTCTTTAATATTTTCAGCATAAGGATAGTTTTTTCTTAAATGTGCATAGTAATAATAACGTTTTTTATCAAAACTACGAATACCAACTCTCCAACCACCATATTGATTCCAACCAACAGCTTCAACAATACCAGATTCAACAGCAATAATAGGAGTGCCAATATTACCCATAAGGTCATTGCCAAAATGTACTCTTTTATAACCATAAGATCTAGAGGCCCCAAAGTCATCATAATGACTAAAACTATAGCCTTTAGCAATTGGACAAAAAGCTTTTAAACCATACTTTTCTTCAAACTTTTTTTCAGTAGAATTAGAGCCTTTTATTTCAATTTGATATTCACCTATAAATTCATGTAAGGCAGAGTCATAGCCTTCAAAATAATATTTATAGAGTTTCATCTTTTTAGTTAATTCTTCAATTGTCTTACCTGATTTTAATTCTGCTACTAATTTATCCAAATCAGCTTGTTTGAATTTAGAAAAGTTATTTTGATATTTACAAGCTAAGTAAGATATAAGTTCAACCCAATTGTATTTTACTGCTTCATTTTTTTGATGTGAGTTAATATCTAATTTTGATGTCTTATCTAAAACCTCATAGCTTACTTTAAATTCAAACCATTTGATGTAATCCTTTTTCTTTTTAGATTCTGCAACATCATTGCTATAAATATATTTTTCTGTTTGACCACTAACAGGTAAAATAGGAGTAGTAAGTACAAAATAGCAAATTAGTAAAATTACAATTAGTGCTATTGAACTGATACAAAGCCATATCAAACTTTTATTTATTTTAAAACTTTTAATTATCACTAAAATTCACCAATATAAATTTATGAAAAAAACTAAAAAATATGATTACATTTGGATACTATAGTGATATAATTTAAATGCCACAAAAAAGAAATAAGGAGGAGCTAATTATGAAGAATTATTTATTTACTTCAGAAAGCGTAACAGAAGGACATCCAGACAAATTGTGTGATTTAATATCAGATAGTATTTTGGATGCATGTCTTGAACAAGACGAAAATTCAAGAGTGGCAATTGAAACCTTTGCTTCAAAAAATTTAATTACAATAGCAGGCCAAATTACCACTAATGCTAAAATTGATGCAGAAAAAATTGCAAGAGAAACTATGAAACAAATAGGCTACGACAATGAACAGACAGATATTGATTATCGTACTTGCAAAGTAGAAACAAATATCACAACACAAAGTGGTGATATTGCAATGGGCGTTGACGTCGGAGGAGCAGGTGACCAAGGTATTATGTTTGGATATGCCTGTGACGAAACAGAAAATTATATGCCGTTTGCAATTGATATGGCACATAAACTAGCTAAGCAATTGACGAAAGTTAGAAAGGAAAACATAATACCATATCTAAGGCCAGATGGAAAAACACAAGTAACAGTGGAATATGAAAACGATAAACCAAAAAGAATAGAAACAATACTAATTTCAAACCAGCATTTAGCAGATGTAGATATGGAACAAATGAAACAAGATATAATAGAAAAGGTTATAAAACCAATAGTACCAGAGAAATACATTGATGAAAATACAAAAATATATGTAAATCCAACAGGAAGATTTGTAATAGGTGGACCTTTAGGAGATACAGGACTTACAGGAAGGAAGTTAATAGTAGATACTTATGGTGGTTATAGTAGGCATGGTGGTGGTGCATTTTCTGGAAAAGACGCAAGTAAAGTAGATAGAAGTGCAAGTTATATGTTAAGACATATTGCAAAAAATATAGTAGCAAATGGATATGCTAAAAAATGTGAAATTCAAGTATCATATGCAATAGGAATGGAGCAACCATTATCAGTATATGCAGATACATTTGGAACAGGCACTATCCCAGAAGAAAAAATAGTGGAATTGATAAAAGAAAAATTTGATTTAACCCCAAATGGAATAATAAAATATTTAGACTTAAAAAAGCCAATATATAAACAAACTACAAACTATGGGCACTTTGGAAAAGAAAATTTATCATGGGAGAAAATTAACATTTTATAAAAAACAAGATGATTAACATAAACACATAAAATATTGCCAGATTGGTATAAATGTGATATAATGTAGATTAGTTACTTTATTTAAAGTGACTAAATTACTTTGAAAAGAAAAAAGGAGAATAGACATCATGGGAAAGATCGTTTCTATCAACGCTGGCAGCACATCCATTAAGATGGCAATTTATGACGATTTTGCTATTCAGGATGGGCAGACTACTCCTCTTGCTGAGTACCGGTGGGAGAAGGATGTAAAGAAGGCGACTGTGAAGTTTGGAGTGCACAAATATGTGCATGACGTACCTTTTGAGAGTCACACAGAGGCTTTCAAGGATGGAATCAATCGATTCAAGAGAGCAGAGAGTTTCAAGTATTCGAATGAAATTATCACTGTGGTGAATCGAGCGGTCAATGGAGGAGAACTCCTACAGAGTCCCGATCCCATTGAAATAACGATGGAAGTTCAGAAAGAATTTGAAAGGAATATCGATCTGGCGCCGAACCACAACCCTCCTGCTTTGGAGGTCTCCAAGGCGGCTCAAAAGCTGTTTTATGGTGCCAAACATTATTACATGTTCGACACTGGGTGGCATTCAACAATGCCAATTATGAATCAGCTATATGCTCTGCCGAAAGAATGCTTTGAAGAAGTGGGGATTCGAGCATTTGGTGCTCATGGAATTGTCTATATGGACAATACTAAGAGAGCTGCCCAAAAGCTCAATATCTCCGAGGATAAGGTTAATCTTATCCTACTCCACCTTGGTGGTGGATGCAGTGCTAATGCCGTGAAAAACGGTAAAAGCATAGATACCACCATGGGCTATACTCCTACTGATGGCTTGATGATGGCCACCAGGTGTGGACACATTGATCCTGGAGTTTTCCCGAAGTTAGTGAAATACTATGGCAGTGTGAAGAAGGTGATGGAGGTCATGACTAAAAAGTCTGGCTTATATGGACTCACTGGAGAAGCTGACATGCGTCTGGTCAAAAAGTTGGCCGAAGAAGGTGATGAAATGGCAAATGTTGCCATTGAGAGATTCATCAATGAAGTTCGCAAAGTCATTGGAGCATATATGGCTGAACTCGATTATGAAGTCGATGCTATTGTGTGTTCCGGAGGTATCGCGGAAAATGATACGGAAATCCTCCGTAGAATTTTTGAAGGATATGAGAATGTGGGACTTTCTCTGTCCAAGGATACTACAAAGATCACAGATGAGGAATGTTGCTATATTCCTGTGATGGTAATCCAGGCGAATGAGGAATTGGCTATGGCAAAGGCGGTTTTGAAAGAAGTGATTTAGTTACAAAATAGCAGGCAATTGCCTGCTATTTTATATATAATATTTGGAGAATTTCATAAAAATACTACCCAAACTCTATATTGTGTGGTATAATAATTCACGAAATAAGAAAAAAGGAGGAGTTAACCATGTCAGGACATAGCAAATGGCATAATATTGCAGCTAAAAAAGGTAAAGCAGATGCAGCAAGAGGAAAAATATTTACAAAATTAGGTAGAGAATTATTAATTGCAGTAAAAGAGGGAGGCCCTGATCCTGCTGGTAATTCTAAATTAAAAGATGTTATTGCTAAATGTAAAGCAAATAACATGCCAAATGATACAATCAATAATGCAATCAAAAAGGCTTCAGGAGCTGGAAGTAATGAAAACTATGAAGAAATCATTTATGAGGGATATGGAGCAAATGGTGTTGCAGTTATAGTTGAAGCAAGTACAGACAACAAAAACAGAACAGCAGCAGATGTACGTCATGCATTTGATAAAGCTGGTGGAAACTTAGGAACAACAGGATGTGTATCATATTTATTTAGTAAAAAAGGTGTAATAGTAATTGATAAAACTACAACAAATCTATCAGAAGATGATATGATGATGTTAGCGCTAGATAGTGGAGCAGAAGACTTTGAAGCAACTGATGAATGTTATGAAATAACAACTTCACCAGAAGATTTTTCAAAAGTTAGAGAAGCTTTAGAAGCACAAGGATTAGAATTTTTAGAAGCAGAAGTACAAATGGTACCATCTACATACATTCAATTAAGCGAAAATGATGCACCAAAAATGCAAAGACTAATAGATATGTTAGAAGACCTAGATGATGTTATGAACGTATATCACAACTGGGAAGAATAATAAAATTTAATAAAATAGTTCTAAAATAAAAAACATAGCATATATATATTTATATATATGTTATGTATTTTTTTTGTGCCATTGAGGACAGAGAATTTTGACACGTTTTTAAATTTGATAAAGAGGTACAAGCTATGGATGAAATATTAAAATTTTTACCAGAAGTATTAAAACAAAAAATCATATCTAGTAATATGAACAATGTAGAAGAAATTAGAGTTAGAACATCTAAACCAGTTATACTAAAAAATAATATAGATGAAAAAGTATTAGATTATATTACCACTCCTGAAATGATACTTCAAATTTTACAAAGAGTATGTGACAACTCTTTATATTCTTATCAAAGCCAAATATGTGAAGGATTTATAACCTTAAAAGGTGGACATCGTATAGGAGTGACAGGAAATGCGATAATAAAAGACGAAAAAATAGCAACTTTGAGTTACATTAGTAGTTTAAATTTTAGAATTGCAAGGCAAGTGCTAAACTGTAGCAATAAAGCCATTATACATATATTAAACAGAAATACTGTATGGAACACTCTAATTGTTTCACCACCAGGTTTGGGCAAAACCACATTATTAAAAGACATAATTAGAAGAATTAGTAATGGAATTCCAGAAATGAATTTCAAAGGTATTACTTGTGGAGTAGTAGACGAAAGAGGTGAAATATCTGCTACATATAAAGGAGTGTCACAAAATGATTTAGGAATAAGAACAGACGTGATAGATAATATACCAAAAGCACTTGGAATGAAAATGTTAGTTAGATCCATGAGCCCAAAGGTAATAATTGCAGATGAAATAGGCAGCAAAGAAGACATAGAAGCAATTGAATATGCAGTTAGTTCAGGAGTAAATGGGATATTTACAGCACATGGAGATAGCTTAGAACAAATTAAAGAAAACCCAATATTAAGCCAATTAGTGCTAAATGGATACATAGACAAAATACTGATTTTAGACAGCAAAAGAGACGTACACTTGGTATATGAAAAACAAAACCAAAGAAAAGCAGTTTAGGAGGAAATAAAATGTTAGCTTTTAGATTATTTATATTAGCTATGATTATAGTTACAAGTAGCATAATAGGAATACTATTTTCTAAAAAGTATGCAAACAGAGAAAAGGAAATAAAGGAAATGAAAAATGCTCTTAATATGTTTGCAACTAAAATTAAATTTACATATGAGCCTATTCCAAATGTTTTTATGGAAATAGCAAACAAAATAGGAGGAAATGTTGGGAACATTTTTGACAGGGCAGCAAATAGAATGAAAGAAGTTCCAGCAGGAGAGGCGTGGGTACAAGCTTTACAAGAAACCAAGTGTAATTTAAATCAAGAAGACATTTCTGTAATGCAAAATTTAGGGAGATTACTAGGACAGACTGATTTAGATGGACAAATTAGTGAAATTGAAGTAGTAAATGACTTCTTGGCTGCACAACTAGAAAATGCTTCAGAAGAACGTAGAAAAAACGAGAAAATGTATAGAACTTTAGGCTTAGTCACAGGATTAACAATTGCAATCATACTGATTTAAAAGGAGATATAAAGTTATGGATATTAGTTTATTATTTAAAATAGCAGCAATTGGAATTTTAGTAGCTGTGCTATATCAAGTTCTAGTAAGAGCAGGAAGAGAAGATCAAGCAATGATGACAACATTAGCAGGACTTGTAATTGTTCTTACTCTTGTAATAAAAGAAATTAGCACACTATTTACTAGTGTAAGAACGATGTTTGGACTATAAGAAAGGATAAAAAGGCAATGGATATAATTAAAATTATTGGAGTTCGGGCTAATTTCACTAATTATAATTGTAATTGTAAAACAATATAGACCAGAATTTGTGCTGTATGTTTCTTTAGCAGCAGGAGTACTGATTTTAGTAATGATAATGGACAAGATAGGAGCAATAATAGATTTACTAACAACCTTATCAAATAAAACTGCAATAAACAATGAATTTCTAATACTCCTAATAAAAATAACTGGAATAGCATTTTTGACGGAATTTACAGTTAGCATTTGCAAAGACACAGGAGAAACAGCAATAGCCAATAAAGTAGACTTGGGTGGAAAAGTTTTAATTATTTCTATGTCAATACCAATAATAGCAAGTCTTTTAGAAACAATATTAAAACTATTGCCATGAAAAGGAATTAAACAAATGAAAAAAATATTTATCATGACCATTTTATTTTTAATTTTTATTCCAAGCATTTGCACAGCTACAGAAACAACTAGTCAAGATGTTTTACAATCACAACAAGAAGAATTGAACATATCAAGCTTTATAAAAGAAGCACAAAAGTATACACAAAATACTTTTAAAGATATAGATGTAAATGAATTATTTACTTCAGCAATTACTGGCAAAATAGACAATGACACAATTATAAAAAGCATAGTAAGTTTAGTAGGAAAAGAAGTATTAAACTGTGCTACTGTATTAGGAAGCATACTTGTAATAATTATAATTCATAGCATATTAAAAAGTATTAGTGAAGGATTAGAAAACAAAAATGTTGCCCAAATTACATATTATGTTCAATATATTTTGATAGTTACTTTGATAATGGCAAATTTCTCAGATATTCTTCAAATGGTAAAAACAAGTATTCAAAACTTAGTTGGATTTATGAATAGTCTAGTGCCACTGCTTATTACTTTAATGCTAACTACTGGTAACTTTGCATCTGCTGGAATATTAGAACCAATTATATTATTTATAATAACTTTCATAGGCAACTTTATAACTACTATTTTACTACCATTTGTACTAATATCAACAGCATTAGCAATTATCTCAAAAGTATCTAGCAGAATTCAAGTAGACAAGCTATCAAAGTTCTTTAATTCTACAGTTGTATGGACATTAGGAGTTGTACTTACTTTATTTGTAGGAATAATTTCAGTAGAAGGAAGCTTAAGCAGTACAGTAGATGGAATAACTGCAAAAACTACTAAAGCCGCCGTCTCAAATTTTATACCAGTAGTAGGTAAAATATTAGGTGATGCAGTAGATACTGTAATGGGGTGTAGCAATATATTAAAAAATGCAGTTGGAATAGTTGGAGTAGTAGTAGTAATTGCAATATGTGTTGGACCAATAATTAAACTTGCAATACTGATGGGACTATATTACTTAGCAGGAGCTGTATGTCAACCAATAGCAGATGAAAAAATAGTAAAGCTTTTAGAAGAAATGGGAAACACTTTTAAAATGTTACTTGCTATTATGTGTAGTGTGTCTGTAATGTTAATTGTGGGAACTACTTTGGTGCTGAAGATAACGAATAGTGGACTGATGTATAGATAATTATAGGAGAGAAGAAAAAATGAATTGGATAAGTGGTTGGATTCAAGGAATAATAATAGCGGTTATAATTGGTACAATTATTGAAATGCTCCTGCCAGATGGCAATTGTAAAAAGTATGTTAAGGTTGTAATTGGAGTATACATCTTGTTTTCAATAGTTTCTCCTGTAATAACCAAAGTTACAGGCAATGAATTTAGAGTATCAGACATATATGACATAAATACATATATAGAAGTATCTGCAAAAAGCAGTCAGGAAAATATAGAGAATAGCCAACAAAATCAAATTAAACAAGTATATATAACAAACTTGAAAAATGATATGAAGCAAAAGATACAAGAAAAAGGGTATAGTGTTAAAAGTTTGACTTTAGAAATATCTAATGATGAGCAATATACTTTAAAAAAGATATTTGCACAAGTTACCAAAAGGAAAAATGAAGAAAACAACGAGGTTAAGGGTGTAAATGAAATAAATATTACAATTAGCAATACTACTGAAAACATAGAAGAGGATATAAGCATTTCAACTAAGGAACAAAATGATTTGAAAGCATATTTAAGTGGCATATATAACTTAGAAGAGAAAAATATAAATATAAATTAGGAGGAGTGAATATGTTTAAGGAGAAAATAAAGGAACTAGTTTCAAAATCAGATGATGGAAATAACAAAAAGAAAATTGAAAACTTAGTATTTTTTTTAATTATACTTATTGTAGTATTAGTAGCTATAAACTTAATTTGGAAGGATAAAAAGGAAGATACCAAAAGTACAGATAGCAATAAAAAACTAGCTACACAAGAACAAAGTATTACAGAACAAAAAGATAATAACTTGTGCAATCAGTTAGAAGACATACTTCAAAAAATAAATGGAGTAGGAAAAGTAAAGGTTTTAATTACATATTCACAAACTAGCCAAACAGTTCCATTATATAACGAAGACTCATCTCAAAAAGACACTCAAGAACAAGATAAAACTGGTGGAACAAGAAAGGTAGTCGAAACAGACGTAAAAAGAGAAGTTATATATCAAGAAACTAATGGAAGCAAAACACCTATAACACAAAGCACTGTGAGTCCAAAAGTTGAAGGCGCAATTGTTACAGCACAAGGGGCTACAAATACAAATATAAAAGCTGATATTATTCAAGCAGTCGAAGCGGTTACAGGTTTGGCATCACATAAAATACAAGTTTTTGCAATGAGCGAAAATTAAGAAAGGATTTGAAATGGTATATATGAAAATTTTAAAAAGAAATCAAATTGTTGTTACAGTAATAGCGCTTATGCTAGTTACAGCAGGATATTTAAATTTTGCAAACCAAAATAAAGAAAGTAATTTAATACCTACAAGTAGTGCAGCTGATTCAGAACTAATGGCGGGAATAGGTGATGCTCAATTAGTGAGTGCAAATGAGACTAAAGAAAATAACCAAACACAAAATGAAACTGTAGAAAATACAGAAAATGTTGCTACTACGAATAAAACTAAAGAAGATACAGCTAGCAACATAACTCAAAATACATCAGCACAAGAAGATAGTTATTTTGCACAGTCGAGATTAGACAGAGACAAAATGTATTCTCAAATGTTAGACAATTACCAAAAAATATTAGAAACTAATAATTTAAGTTCAGAAGAAAAGAAAACAGCACAAGAAGAAATAAAAAGAATAAACAATGAAAAAAATGCTATTATGATAGCTGAGAATTTAATAAAAACAAAAGGTTTTCAAGATATTGTGATATTTGTAAATAATGGAAATGTAACAGGTGTAGTGCAAAAAGACAAACTAGACGAAAAAGATATTGCACAAATTCAAAATATTATAACCAGAGAGCTAAATGCAAAAACAAATAAAATAAATATAAGTGGTAAAAATTGACCACTTTACATAATTATGATATAATATATGTGTTACCATTTTATTAATGATATGGAAGAGTTTTCATATCAAATACAAGAGATTTTTGGAGGTATAAAAAATGAACAACTATCGGAACGACGCACTACTCGCTGGCCACCTTGTCGAAAATTTCGAGTTTCATCACAGAAATGGAACGCAAAAAATCTTTGAGGGAAAAATGGAGGTTGAAAGAAAAAGCGGAAAAAAGGATACTGTGATTTTGCAGATGCCAGAAGAAAAGCTGAAACTAATGGAGGAATTTAAGGAAGGAGATCCTATTTTTGTTAGCGGAGAAATTCGCACACACAAATATATGGGTTATGATGAAAAGCCCCATTGCAAAGTATATGTGTACGTGTCAAGAATCTATTTGACAACTAACACCACAGATCTAAACAACACCATAAGAGTTACGGGTAAGCTAATAAAAAAAGAAACTTTTCGGAAGAACCATTATGGTAAAGAAATAACAGGAGCTATAATTTCTACTAAAAGCAATTGCGGACATCGATATGCCTATGTTCCAGTTATCTTTTGGGGAGATCTGGCAGAAAAAATATTTTTAAACTACGAAGTTGGTGATGAAATTAGAATAAAAGGCAGATTTCACTCTCGAGATTACATAAAAAGAACGGAAAATGAAATTGAGCTTCGAACGGCCTTTGAAGTTTCTGCTTCCAAAATAATTCTCTAAAATCCTTAAAAGGTAGCTAAAACACAGCTACCTTTTAAATTTTTTGCCATTTTTTATTGTATTTTTTTTATTTATTGGTATAATAGTAGCAGTGAAGATTGAAAGGTGGAAATATTATGGTAAAAAGAGTAGCCATTTTAGCAAATGGTGGAGATGTTTCAGGATTTAATGCAGTTATTAGAGCAATTATAAAAACTGCTGAAAATAATAATGTAGAATGTTATGGATTTATAGATGGATATAGAGGACTATTGGAAAACAATTATGTACAATTATGTACAAGTGCTACAGGAAATGCAATAGGAATATTGCCAAAGGGAGGTTCAATAATTGGATCATCTACAAATTCAAATGTATTTTGCTATCCAGTAGAAGAAAACGGAGAAACAGTATATAAGGATTTGTCAGATAAATGTGTAGAAAATATAAAAAATGATGGCATAGATTGTCTGTTTACACTAGGTGGAGATGGAACACAAAAATCAGCAAGAGACTTATCTCTTAAAGGTATAAATGTAATAGGAGTCCCAAAAACAATAGATAATGATGTTGCATGTACAGAAATTACATTTGGATATAATA
>ERZ824488.2567-NODE-2567-length-15799-cov-15.317327_pt1 | contig 15799 bp, 15 predicted proteins | sample MGYA00519936_ERZ824488 | MGnify/ENA primary metagenome ERZ824488 (study PRJEB31778, sample SAMEA3449153) | human gut metagenome | biome: human gut; feature: human-associated habitat; material: faeces | place: United Kingdom | collected 2010/2012 ... | reverse complement strand
GCGCTGACCGTCGCCGTCGTGACCAAGCCCTTCACCTTCGAGGGCCGCAAGCGCAAGAAGAGCGCCGAGGAGGGCATTAAGACCCTCTCCGATTGCGTTGACACCATGATTGTCATCCCTAACGATAAGCTGCTCGACATCGCCGAGAAGAAGACCACCATGCTCGAGGCCTTCGCGATTGCCGATGGCGTCCTTTCCCAGGGCACCCAGGGCATCACCGACCTCATCACCGTCCCCGGTATCATCAACCTGGACTTCGCCGATGTTAAGACCATCATGAAGCAGGCCGGTACCGCCATGATGGGTATCGGTACCTCTTCTGGGGATACCCGTGCCGTCGACGCTGCCCAGCAGGCCATCTCCAGCCCGCTGCTCGAGAGCTCCATCGATGGCGCCACGCGCGTGCTGCTCTCCATCGCCGGTTCCAAGGACCTGGGCATCCAGGAGATCAGCGACGCCGCCGACGTTGTTGCCAACGCCGTCGACCCCGAGGCCAACATCATCTTCGGTACCGTTGTCGACGAGTCCCTGGGCGATCAGGTGCGTATCACCGTCATCGCTACGGGCTTCTCCGACTCCAACGTCAACCGTCAGGACGAGCTCTTTGCTGCTCAGCAGTCTCAGAGCAAGGCCGCTGCCTCCGCTGAGCCGCAGCGCACCGCTCCGGCCACCAGCCCGGCTCAGGCCGCTCCGACCCGCAACGTCGGTGGCACCGAGCTTCCTAACTTCGGCAACGATCAGTTCGAGCTTCCCGACTTCCTGAAGCGCGGTAGCTTCTAAGTCGTTCTTTGCATTGTTGTGCACAGGGGCGTGTCCGTATGGACGCGCCCTTTTTATTTCGACTTTGTAAACTAGAACCTCCAATCTCTTTACGTTCCCTTTACGATTGCCTCCAGCGCAGCAGGTATCCTTTTAGAGAAGTATGACAGCCGTATAAACGCGGGCTGTAGCGGCGATGCCGCGGTACTTGTGTTATTAGGAGGCTTTAGTATGGCAGCACGTGCGGACATAGTTTCGCGTGTCGACCATGATGGAGTTACGTTGGTGGAGGGCGCGACATCCGATGTTCGCTTTGCCTTCACCGAGCGTGCCGGTGGCGTTTCCGAAGATGCGTACTCCTCACTCAACTTGGGCTCGCATGTTGGCGATGACCCCTTTGCTGTTCAAGAAAATCGTCGTCGTGCGCTCGAGGCTATGGGTGCCGCCGAGTGCGAGCACAACCTGCTCGTTCCCAATCAGGTCCATGGTGATCATATCGTTGCGGTGACCTCGAACGGCGCCGATGACCTTGAGGACGTTCGCGAGCAGATTGCCGAGGGCTGTGATGCCATCGTCTGCACGGCGCATAACGTGCCCGTGCTGCTCTGCTTTGCCGACTGCGTTCCCGTGGTGCTGGTGGCCCCCGGCGGATTTGCCGTGGTGCACTCCGGTTGGAAGGGCACGATTGCACGTATTTCCGCCAAGGCGTGCCAGGCGCTTTGCGATGCTGCCGGTTGCGATGCGAGCGACGTTTCCGCCTATATCGGCCCCCATATCTTGGGTGACGAATATGAGGTATCCCAGGAACTCATGGATCGCTTTGCCGCCGAGTTCTCTTGCATCGATGCGAATACCTCTCGCATGCTCGATCTTTCCGCTGCCATTCGCGAGGCGCTGGTAGATGTCGGTGTCGACGCGGATAATATCGTGGATACCCAGCTTTCGACCGTGCGTCAGAACGACCGCTTTTATTCCTACCGTAACGAGGGCGGCACCTGTGGGCGCCATGCTGCGATCGGCGTGATGCTATGAGAAAGATCGTATCGGTCCTGAGCGCCGCTGTGCTTACGCTTACGCTGTGCGCCTGTTCTTCGGGATCTTCTACCTCTTCCATTACCGTGGCCGGCTCCACGACCTGCCTTCCTATCGCCGAGATTGCGGCCGAGGGCTTTAAGGAGGAGACCGGCATCGACGTGCTCGTTTCCGGTTTGGGTTCTTCCGCTGGGATCGAGGCCGTCAGCGCCGGAACGGCCGATATCGCCAGCTCCTCCCGTGGGCTCAATGCCGACGAACAGGATCTGGGCCTGACCCCCATCGTAATTGCCCACGACGGTATCGCGGTCATCGTGAACGACGATAACCCGGTCGATAACCTCTCGACCGAGCAGCTCCGCGATATCTACGCCGGCAAGATTACCAATTGGAAAGAGGTCGGTGGCGAGGACCTGAGGATTCAGGTCATCAACCGAGACGAGGCGTCCGGTACGCGCGAGGCCTTCCGTACCATCGTGATGGATGGCACGCCGTTCGATCGCCGCTCGGCTGTTCTTTCGGGTACGGGCCAGGTGCGCGACGTGGTATCTCGTTCGCGTGGGGCCATCGGCTACATTTCGCTGGGCTTCGTCGATAGCCTCAACGCCAAGACCTCGGTCAAGGCCGTCTCGGTCAATCATGTTGAGGCGTCCGAGAAGACGGTCGCGAGTGGCGGCTATCCCATCTCGCGCGACCTTTACTTCTTTGTGAAGGGTGCGCCTTCGCAGCAGGCGCAGGATTACATCGACTATGTGACGTCCGAAAAGATGGACAAGCAGATTCGCGAGGCGGGCTTTATTCCCGTCACCAACGACGAGAAGGGGAGTGAGTAGCATGGAAGCACAGGAAAACTCCCAGACTGAGCAGAATGTTCAGACGCCCAAGAAGCGCGAGCTGGCGCTCGTATCGCGCAGTACCTATATCAAGGAGAAGGCGCTGCAGTGGATCTTCTTTGCCTGCGCGTTCTTGGCGGTCGTTACCGTCATCCTGATTTTTGTCTTTACCACGTACTCGGCGCTGCCCGTCTTTACCGACATCGGTCTGGCGGACTTCTTTAGCTTTACGTGGGCGCCTTCCGAGGGCCACTACGGCATCTTGTCGCTGCTTGCCGGCTCGGGTCTGGTGACCGTCGGTGCGCTCGCCATGGGCGTGCCGCTGGGCGTGGGTACGGCCGTTTACCTGGTCGAGATTGCCAGCAAGCGCGTGCGCAAGCTCATCAGCCCTGCCGTCGACCTGCTGGCCGGCATCCCTTCTATCATCTACGGCTTTTTCGGCATGATCATCATCCGCCCGTTTATCGCACAACTGACCGGCGGCCTTGGTTTTGGTGCGCTGACGGCGTGGTTTGTGCTCGCCATCATGATCGTCCCTACCATCACCACGCTCACCATCGATGCTCTCAATTCCATTCCCATGGGCATTCGCGAGGCATCGTATGCCATGGGCGCCACCAAGTGGCAGACCATCTATAAGGTCGTGCTACCTGCCGCGAAGCTGGGTATCGTTGATGCCATCGTGCTGGGTATGGGCCGTGCCATCGGCGAGACCATGGCCGTGCTCATGGTCGTAGGTAACGCCCCGGTTATTCCCGACAGCATTGCGAGCCCCATCTCGACGCTCACGAGCCAGATTGCGCTCGACATGAGCTATTCCTCGGGTCTGCACCGCTCGGCGCTGTTCGGCATGGGTGTGGTCCTGTTTATCATCTCCGCCACGCTGGTGGGCATCGTCCGTCTGATTTCCAAGAAGAAGAGGGGGTAGGCTATGTCCGATTCCGTTGACACGACGGTCGATACGACCTCGTCGCGCGAGCGCATCAAGCGTGCCCTTTCCCACGGCAAGAAGGGCCGCATCAACAAGGACCTGTCCAACAAGATCATGCTTGGCGTGTTTCGTGCCGCTGCCTACATCACCACGCTGGTGCTGGTCGCTATCATCGCCTACGTGGTCATCAACGGCCTGCCACACATCTCGCTCGACTTTATCTTCGGTTGGCCCCAGGGCGTCAACGCCGAGGGCGGCATTTGGCCCACGATCGTCTCGACCGTCTACGTGACGGCGCTCGCCATGCTTATCTGCACGCCGATCGCTGTGCTGGCAGCCGTCTATCTGGCCGAGTACGCCAAGCAGGGCAAGGTCGTCGATCTCATTCGCTACGCTGCTGACGCTTTGGCCTCGGTGCCCTCCATCGTTATGGGCCTGTTTGGCTACGCCTTGTTTGTCGAGGCCATGGGCCTGGGCCTTTCGATGGTCTCGGCCGCCCTGGCACTCGCGCTCTTGATGCTTCCCATCGTCATGCGTACCACCGAAGAGGCCATTCGCGCCGTTCCGCGCTATATCCGCTGGGGCGCATATGGCCTGGGCGCCACCAAGTGGCAGGTTGTCTCCAAGATCGTGCTTCCTTCTGCCTTTGGCCGTATTGCCACGGGCATCGTTCTCGCCATCGGCCGTGCCATTGGCGAGACCGCGGTGGTGCTCTATACCATGGGGCAGGCCATCAATCTACCTATTTCGCCGCTCGATTCCGGCCGCCCCATGACGGTTCACCTGTATCTGCTTGCCAACGACGGCATCAACATGAACGCAGCCTACGGCACCGCGCTCTTGCTGATGGTGATCATTCTGGCCTTCAACCTGTTTGCGCGCTTCCTGTCGCGCAAGCGTCGCTAGTTAAGGAGTCCCATGTCCGTTTATCAGTCCGCTCCCACGTTGGAGCAAGCGGCCATTACGGCCAAGGATTTCAACTTTTGGTACGGTGACTTTCATGCGCTGACGGGGCTTGACCTCAACATCGCCAAAAACGCCATCACCTCCTTCATTGGCCCTTCGGGCTGCGGCAAGTCGACGTTTTTGCGCTGCATCAACCGCATGAATGACCTGATCGAGGGCACGCGCGTCGAGGGCACCATGACGCTCGACGGCAACGATATCTATGCCGAGGGTGTCGACCCGGTCGATCTCCGTCGTCGCGTGGGCATGATCTTTCAGCAGCCCAACCCGTTTCCTAAATCCATCTACGAGAATGTCGCCTTTGGCCCTCGTCTGCAGGGCGTGACTAGCAAAAGTGACCTCGATGACATCGTGGAAGAATCGCTCAAGCGCGCCAACCTCTGGAAAGAGGTATCCAATCAGCTCAACAAGGATGGTTTGGCGCTCTCGGGCGGTCAGCAGCAGCGTCTGTGCATCGCGCGCGTGCTTGCGGTGCAACCCGATGTCCTTCTGATGGACGAGCCCTGCTCCGCCATCGACCCCACGTCCGTCTCTAAGGTCGAGGATCTGATGGCCGAGCTGGCGCCCGAGATGACGATCATCATCGTCACGCATTCAATGCAGCAGGCAGCTCGCATTAGCGACTACACCGCATTCTTCTTGCAGGAAGTTGCCGGCGAGCCCGCTACGCTCATCGAGTATGGTCAAACCGACGCGATCTTCACCAGCCCGGTGGACTCGCGGACGGAAGACTATATCACCGGCCGCTTTGGCTGATCGGTGCGACTAGTCCCAAGCCGATCGGATCTGGTCCGGTGCGTATTCACTGTGCGGGCGGCATGACCGCACCCAACTGATTGGAGTGAACCATGCGCAAACTGTTTTCCCGTCAGCTCATCGAGGCCCGTCACGAGATGCTGAGCATCTACGAGGCCGTCGATCTGGCCCTCCACGATGCCGTGAAGGACTATGTGACCGACGACCGCAAGCTCGCCACCAAGACCAAGAAGCGCACGCTTTCGATTGACGCACGCTGCGCCAACCTGGAGGCCGTCTGCTACAACCTGATTGCCACGCAGTCACCGGTCGCCTCCGACTTCCGCTTGCTGCAGACGATCATCTACGTCGACTTTAACCTGCAGCGCATGACCGATAAGGTTCGCCAGATTTGCCGCGCCACGCGTCATATGATCAAGGCCGACATCTCGCTGCCCAAGGAGCTTGTCGGCACGGTCGAGGCCGAGGCTGAGGCCGTCTACCAGGTGCTGGGCTCTTCGCTTTCTGCGCTCGTCACCAACGACATGTCCATCATCTGCAACTTGGCCGTCGAGGACGAGCCAGTGCACGCCGCCTACGAGAAGTTCTTCCGCACCTTTAACCGCATGGACACGGGCGATTTTATGGACGACGACAGCAACTATGACGACCTGCGCCGCGCCATCATGGTATCGCGCTATCTCGATCGCATCGCCTCGATTTCCATCGATGCCGCCTGCCGTCTGACCTTCCTGTTGACCGGACAGCGTATGACTGCCGGTGATATCGCCTGCACTGATGAGGATGAGCTCGAGAGCATGCGCGTGCCTTCGGGCGAGGGTGTTATCATGAGGCCCGCCGTCGATGCACGCTACGTTGCCAAGGTGCCCGTTAACGAGGTCAGCGAGGGTCTTCGCTACCTGCTCGATCATCTTGAGGATGAGGACGATGGCGAGGACGACGAGGAGTAAGTAACCCCGTTCGTCGAAAGATTGTAAATACCTAAGTGAGCGCGGCCTTGCACATGCGGGGCCGCGCTCTTGCGTTAGCATGGGACTACTTGTTTGGCTGTCAGCGGAGGCGATTGGCAATGGATAACTATTTGGACTTGATGCGCGCTCGCCGCGAGCAGATTCTGGAACGTTTTTATGCGGCGCTCGATCGCGCGGGCCGTCCCTACGACGCCGCGAGCCTCATTGCCGTGTCCAAGACCGTTGGTGTCGATGAGACCGTTGCCGCCATCCAGGCGGGGTATCGCCATTTTGCCGAGAACCGCCCGCAGGAGCTGGTTCGCAAGCTCACGGGTCTGGCGGAGCATCCGGAGCTGCCCGAGGTGCGCTTCGATATGATCGGCAACCTGCAGACCAATAAGATCAATGCGGTGCTGGGCTCAGCCGAGCTGATTCACTCGGTGGGTTCGCTGCATCTGGCGCAGGCGATCTCGAGCCGTGCTGTTCGCAAGATTGAGGCAGGCGAGCTCGTCGGCCCCCAGCGTGTGCTCATTGAGGTCAATGTGAGTGGTGAGGAGTCGAAGGGAGGCTTTTCGCCCGATGAGATTCGCGCCGCCGCGGGTGAGCTTGCGGAACTTGAGGGAATTTGCGTACAGGGGCTTATGACTATGGCGCCCCGGGGGAATAAGGATGTGGCACGCCGCACCTTTGCGGGGCTTCGTGAGCTGAGGGATGAGCTGGAGGCGACGCATCCCGATTTGAACCTGCCTGAGCTTTCCTGCGGTATGAGCGAGGACTTTGAGTCTGCCCTTGAGGAGGGCTCTACGCTCGTTCGCCTGGGCAGGGTAGTATTTAGCCCGGAGTTTGCAGTAAAATAAGGCTCTGAAGTGCGCACTGATTATCGGGGCGCCTGCACTAAACCGCGAGAGGACACAACCATGGGCTTCCTTGACGAGATTAAAAATAAGATGCACCTGGCCGGCCAGCAGGGTTACGACCAGGGTTATGGCCAAGACGACGACTACGGCTACGATGATGGCTATGACGATGGCTATCAGGGCAACGGCTACAGCGGTGCTTCGGGCGAGGGCTTCTACACCCAAGACGAGCCGAGCAACGGCCTGCTTGGTCAGACGCGCCGTGGTGAAGCTGAGTCGGTGGCCGTGTATACGCGCTCCGGTCAGCTGGTCGGCGATGACTCCCGCCATGCCACGACGTATAACCCGCCTTCGCGCTCGCAGGACAGTGTTGCGAGCGGTTATCGTCCTGGTGCCTATGACACGCCGTCGAGCTACGCCGAGAACACCCGCGCCCGTGCCGCCGCTGCGCCCGCGCCTGCACCGAGCGATGCCTCGGCCTATGCGAGCAATATCATCAACGCCACGCCGCAGCTGCCGGCCTATGTCCTGCGCCCCGAGAGCTATGACGACGTGGAGACCGTGGTGCGCCGCGTTCGCACCAAGCAGCCTGTCGCACTGATTTTTGTGGGCGTACGCACCGAAGTTGCCAAGCGCGTCTTGGACTTCTCTTACGGCTTTGCCTGCGGTCTGGGTGCCACGGTCAAGGAGGTGGGCGACCGCGTGTTCATGGTGCTGCCCGCCGGTTGCGAGGTCAAAGATTCCGATCTCAAGAAGCTTCGTGCGGACGGCTACCTTAAGTAAAGACAAGACGAGGAGATTCCCATCAACATCTACACTATCGTCCAGCTGGTCAACACGCTGTTCAACTTCTATTCCACGCTCATTGTCGTCTACTGCTTTATGACGTGGATTCCCATGAAGCAGGGTGGTTTGCTTCAGGATATTGCCGCGGTGCTTGATAGCGTGTGCGGTCCGTGGCTCAACCTGTTCCGTCGTTTCATCCCGCCGATGGGCGGTATCGATTTTTCGCCGGTCGTTGCGATTATTGCGTTGCAGTTGGTGCAGAGGCTGGTTCTGCAGCTTCTTATAGGTATACTCGTGTAGAACTGACTTAGTAACTTACGTCGGGCGTGTAGCGCCGAGGCGATGAAAAGGAGACTTGTTATGGCTATTACCCCTGCAGACATCCAGGCTCAGACTTTCTCTGAGGCCAAGCGTGGCTACGATCCTGCCGAGGTCGACGTCTTCTTGGAGACGCTGTCCTCCGAGGTTGACGCTATGCTCGCTAAGATTGTCGACCTTAAGGGTCGTCTGACTGCTACCGAGCAGCAGCTTGCCGATGCGCAGGCTCAGCTTGCCCAGGCTCAGGATGCCCCCGCCCAGGCCGTTCCTGCCGCCCCCGTGGCTGCTCCCGCCCCTGACTTCTCCGCTCAGGAGCGCCAGATTTCCGCTGCCCTGATCGCTGCCCAGCAGACCGCTGAGACCATCGTTAACGATGCCAACGAGAACGCTGAGCGTATCCGCAACGAGGCCGACGCCAAGGCACGCGAGGTTATCCGCCAGGCTCTGACCGAGAAGCAGGCCGAGCTCGAGGAGATCGATCGTCTCAAGGCTTCCCGTGAGGAGTTCAAGGCCGAGTACCTCAAGCTCATCCAGCACTTCATGGACGATGCCCAGAACTCCTTCCCGGCCGACCTCATGGCCTCTACGCCGGTCGGTTCCGCCGCTTCTCCTGCGGTGACTGTTCCCGCCGAGCCGCTGCCCGTCGCTGACCCGGTTGTCCCCGTGGCCGATCCTTTCGCTCCGATCGACAACTTCGCTGCCGACGATCTGGACTAACATTCGGCCTACAATTTAGTGCCTAGAAAGGACCCGCAGCTTGTGGGTCCTTTTTTATGACTATGCAAGGGTGCGCATCATAAAAAACCGAGCCCTGCACATAGTGGCGCAGAACTCGGCGAACGGGTGAGCGGTCAAGGATAGGTTTTAAGGCATGTCCCAAAAATCTACTTGAGGAGGAAGTCGGAGAGGGGAATGGTGCGGGCCTCGCGATGCTCGGGATCGGCGATGTGGTCGGCAGGATAGCCACAGACGAGCATGTGATAGGGATAGACGCCCTCGGGCAGGTTGAACTGCTCCTGTGCCACCTCAGGCTTAAAATGGCATACCCAGCACGTTCCCAGGCCCTGCTCGGTGGCCTCCATCATCATCTGATCGCACACTATGGACGTATCGATTTCACTGGAATTCATCTGGTCATACGGGCGCACCCAAGCGTCATCGGTAACGCTGCAAATAAGGAAGACAAGCGGAGCCCCAAAGATAGACCCATCACGAGCAAACCGAGGCTGACAAGCAGCAGCCTTCTCCAGAAGCTCAGGCGTATCCAACACCATCACACGGGTTGGATGATTATTACAAGCAGAAGGAGCAATCCGCCCAGCCTCAACAATGGCATCCACCACAGCCTGCTCAACAGGACGGTCCTCAAAAGAACGACAAGAATACCGACCACGAGCCAGATCCAAATAAGACATACAAGCCCTCCTAAAATTAAAAATCAAACAAACCAAAAGTAACCCAAAGAGTACCCAAAGCAGCAATCAGCCAAACGCTCATCAAGGGCCAAAGTGTCCGAACGGGTACCAAAGGTCCCTTCAGCCAAACCCCCATTGCGCTACAACTATCAGCCAAAGTTCCCAATGGTGATACGTAAGGCGAAGGGCCGGCCACGGTTTACTTTCGAACGACTCTGCAAAGCAGCCGGAGTGAGAAAGCAAACCGTGGCCGGCCCTTCGCCGCCGGGACACGCACCCCCAATTAACTGTTCTTCATGACGATCGAATCCACAACATCGGCCACATTCTCACAGCAGTCAGCGCAGTACTCCAGGAAGGCGTATACGTCACGCCAGGCGATGACCTCGAGCGGGTCCTTGCCGTTAACGTGCAGGTTGCGCATGGCGTTGATATAGAGCTCGTCGGCTTCGGACTCGATGGTGTTGATCTGGATGACGAGTTCGCGCAGGGTCTTGGACTTGCGGTAGTTGGGCAGCTCGACCATCAGGTCTTTCATGGCGCGGCAGGCGTCAGTCACCTTGTGGGCGATTACGATGGCGTCGGGATGGATGCTCTGGATGTTGGTGAAGTAGACGCGCTGCACGACGCCCTCGATGCGGTCGAGCACGGTGTCGAGTGAGCAGCTCATCAGATCCAGATCCTCGCGCTCGAGCGGGGTGATAAAGGCGGTGAGCAAGGCGTCCTCAAGCTCATGGTGCTTCTTGTCGGCCGCATGCTCGATCGCGTGCATCTTGTTGAGCATATCGTGAATCTTTGAGGGATCGAAGTTCTCGAAAATCTTGGTGAGCAGCTCGGCGGCCTGGACGGCAAGGTCGGCGCAGGCGACGTAGTTGTCGAAGTAGAACGAATCGGGTTTCTTTGCCATGGGTGGGTCCTTTCGAGGCGAAGACGGGTGGGCGAGGTAATGCAGTCCGGATGGACGTTCGGTTTGACTAGAGGAACATCATGAACAGCTTGGCCATGACAAAGCTGATGAGTCCGCAGGCGGGGAAGGTGAAGAACCAGGTGAACATCATGTCTTTGACGACGCCGAAGTTGATGGCTGAGAGGCGCTTGACGGCACCGACGCCCATGATGGCGCAGGTCTTGATGTGTGTGGAGGACACGGGGATGCCGGTAAGGGTGGCAAGCAGCAGGTTTGCGGCGCCTGCGAGGTCGGCGGAGAAGCCCTGATACTTTTCGAGCTTGACCATGCTCTGGCCGACGGACTTGATGATGCGCTCGCCGCCCACGCTGGTGCCGATACCCATAGTGGCCGAGCACAGCAGCATAATCCAGATGGGGATGCCTGCATCGCCGACGCTCGTCTGGCCGCTGGCAAAGGCCACGCCTAAAAAGAGCACGCCGATGAACTTCTGTCCATCCTGCGCGCCGTGCATAAAGCTCATGGCCGCAGCGCTCGCGATCTGAGCGTATTTAAAGAAGACATTGGCACGTCGCCTGTTGGCGGCGGCGAAAAGAATCGAGACGAGCTTGCACAGGACCCAGCCCATGACAAAGCCCAGGCCGATGGAGAGCGCCAGACCGTAGATGACCTTCATCCACTCGTGGACGTTGACGCTGCTCGCACCGCCGAGGGCGATGGCGGCACCGGTCAGGCCGGCGATAAGGCTGTGGCTTTGCGAGGTGGGGATGCCAAAACGCGACGCTGTGGCGCCGTAGACGACGATGGAGAACAGCGCCGCGCATAGGCAGGCGAGCGCCATGGTGCTGTTTCCGCCAAAGTCGACGATATGTGAGATGGTGTTGGCGACGCTCGCGTTAAAGTGCGTCATGATGAGCACGCCGAGGAAGTTGAATGCGGCGCTCATGAGAATGGCGGCGCGGGCGGGCATGCAACGCGTAGTGACGCAGGTCGCGATGGCGTTGGGCGCGTCGGTCCATCCATTGACGAAGATGGCGCCCAACGCGAGGATCACGGTGACGGCAAGGACTGGGTTCGACACAATTTGGCCGAGGAAGGTTGAGAACGTTACGTCCATATATGGGCTTTCTCGAAGTTTGCAGACACGTTACAAAAACATGATAAATCGTATCACCTCCTGCGGGTCTCTTTACCGAGTTCTGATGGGAGAAGTGAACTTTTTGGCACTAAAATTGAATATTAGCCCTGTTGACCGCGGGTGTTCTTTTTGCTAACACGCCATGCGGACACGTGCGATTACTACGACACTCCAAAACCACAGTCTGTTCGCTTTACAACATGCAAACATGCGTTCGATAATAGGAGGCATGGAATATCGACAGACAGATGGCAAAACTCGGCGCGTGCACAAGCAGTATGTGGACGTCGTGGCTCGCATCCTCGCGGGCGGACAGGTCGTGCCGGTCACCGTCTGCTGGGTCGACGGTCGTTGCTTTACGATTGACGAGATTGTCTCGACCACTGGGTTTGGCCTGACGGTTCACGGCATCCGTACGGCAACCTATAAGGTGCGTTTTGGCGGGCACGCGACCGAGTTGTATCTGGAGGACCAGACGCGCGAACGACCAGATGGTTCGCAGGCCCATCTGATGCGTTGGTGGGTGTGGGCATTCGACCGTACGCTCGAGGGCGAGCGCCGTGGGTAAGGACGTACGGCATTCGGGTACAATGACAGGAATCTTGTCACCTGCTGCGCCGTCTTTCACGGCACTTTTTGAAAGGACGAACCTATGAACGATATCCAGGGCTATCAGAACGGCCCCGTCGAGAGCGGCGCAAGCCGCGCCAAGGAGATGTCGCCGCGCGCGTACAATCTCGCCATGTCTGCCCTGATCTTCTTGGGCTTTTGCGCCATGGGCGCCGGCGCCTACTTTACGAGCACCATGTCGTTTGCGCACATGATGATGAGCGGCGCCGCCCTGCCGCTGGTCTTTGGCTCGTTTATTTTGACCATCGTCGGCATGGTCATGATGTCGGCCGCCGCCAGCAAGCAGTCCGTGGGCCTGTCCCTTGTGGGCTACGTAATCTTTGCGAGCACCTTTGGCCTGACCGCGTCGTTTGGCCTTGCCAACTACGACCTGCCCACCATCAACACTGCCTTTATCGCCACGGCCGCCATCACCTTTGTCTTTGGCGCCTTGGGCGTGACGTTCCCCAAGTTTTTCCAGCGCGTATATGGCATCGGTTTTGGCATTCTGCTCGCCACTATTCTGGTTGAGATCGTGCTGATGTTCATGGGCGTCTCGCAGACCATCACCGATCTGATCGTAATCGTGGTGTTCGCCGGCTTTATTGGCTACGACACCTATGTTGCCACGACGGTGCCGCCTACGCTGCCCAACGCCGTGCTCATGGCCTCCAATCTGTTCGTGGACATTATCAACGTGTTCCTGCGCATCCTGAACATCCTTGGCCGTCGCGACTAGTGGCGAATTGCGGCGGTGCTTGCCGTGCGTGTAAATCGATGCGAAAGGCGGTCCTTCGGGGCCGTCTTTTTTGTACTCGGCGGGGTATCATGGATGGGAAAAGCCGATAGCGGCAGAGACCGAGAAAGGTGACCACTTATGGCAGACGTCGACAACAGGAACCGTAACCGCAGGTCCAACCGAGCGGGTCAGCCCAATCCCAAGCGCGAGGCCCGTGCCAAGGCCGCCGAGCGTCACGTGGCAACTGTGTCCGAAGCGTGCGCCAAGGATATCGAGCGTTCGCTTGCCGGTGTTCGCGAGTTTGACGGTATGCCTGCCGGCTTTGTCTCGGCGATGAAGGCCAAGGTTCAGAGTGCTGTGGCCACCGAAGAACAGGTTGCCGAGGACGTCGAGGGCGCGGAGGCTGCCGAGGTCGAGGCAGCTCCTGAGCCCGTCGAGGAGCCTGCCGAGGAAATCGCCGAAGCTGAGTCCGCGCCTGCTGAGGAGCCCGCTCCGGCTCTGCCCGAGGTCACCGTGCTCGATGCCTCCGCCACGCAGGCCATCCTGGACAACGGTCGTGGCTATGCGCAGTTCTGCGACATGGCCGTGCTCGCCTTTGCCTCGTTCACCAACCCGGGCGGTGGCTATATTCAGGGTTATCTGGGCCAGGAGGCCACGCTGTGCGCCGATTCGTTTCTGTACAACGTTCTCGATAAGCAGCGTAAGTGGTACGGCGAGAACCGTCGCCGCAACATCAACTGCGAGCTCTATCGTAACCGCGCCCTAGTGGTGCCTGCGGTGCGCTTCGACCGCAACCACGTGCATGCATACGCCGACGTGATCGTGGCCGCCGCGCCCAACGTTAAGCGCGCCCGCCAGGAGTATCGCGTGAGCGACGATGCTCTGCTGGATGCCCTGCGCGACCGCATTCGCTTTGTGCTTGCCATCTGCGACGAGCTGGGTCGCGAGAAGCTCGTGCTGGGTGCTTGGGGCTGCGACAACAACGGCTTTGACGCAGAGGCCGTGGCCGAGCTCTTCCGCAAGGAGCTCGCGTCGGGCGACTTTAAGGTCAAGCAAGTCTTCTTTGCCGTGCCTTCTACGCGCTGGGATGAGGATTTTGCCAAGTTCGAGCACGTGCTGGCAAACTTCCCCGAGCGCAACGAGGAGTCCTATGCTCAGGTTGCCGCTCGCGCTGCGGCAGCTCGCGCCGCCGAGCAGGCCCAGGCTGCTACCGAGGATGATGAGGACGAGGACGATTGGCGCAAATACTTGTAAACGGCGCGCGTGATGCGACATGCCGAGCCGACGGGGGCTGCTCCCGTCGGCTTTTTACTAAAGGAAGGGCTTACGATGAAAAACGTTCTGTGCTTTGGTGATAGCAATACCTATGGCTATGATCCGGCTGGTATGCGCGATGGCACCGCGGTGCGCTATGCGCAGGATGTGCGCTGGTGCGGCGTGGCGCAGCGTGACCTGGGCGAGGGCTGGCATGTGATTGAGGAGGGGCTTAACGGCCGCACGACGGTGCGCGACGATATGTGCCATCTGGACACTAACCTCAACGGCATTCGCGCGCTTCCGATGCTGCTCGAGGCCCATAAGCCGCTGGACGCCATTGTGATCATGCTGGGCACCAACGACTGTAAGACGGTCTTCAACGTGACAGCTTCCGATATCGCCCGTGGCGCCATGGCGCTGATTCGCGCCGTCCGCGCGTTTCCGTGGACCGACGCTGCGCCTTGTCCGCGCATTCTGCTGATGGCTCCTATCAAGATCAAGCCGCAGATCGCCGATGTGTATATGACCGACTTTGACGAGCATTCCGTTGAGGCATCTGAGCATTTTGGCGAGTACTATGCGCACGTGGCAGAGCAGTTTGGCTGCGACTTTTTGAATGCCGCCGATTTCGCCGAGCCGGGTGATATCGACTACCTGCATATGATGCCCGAAAGCCACGAGAGCCTGGGCCACGCCGTGGCAGCCAAGCTCAAAGAGATGCTTGGTGAGTAGCGCGACCCAAAGCACCACAAAAGTTCCCCTTGCGGTGGCTTGTTTCGTTTGTTTGTCTTGATCTGTAACAAATACCCGGCAAAACGGGGTCTAGCTGTTACAGAACGAGACATTAGCTTGCCAAGAACTTCGACTCATAAATGTGACTCAAGTGTGTCGACATTTCCTTGCCAATGTTGCGCAACAGGAACCCTTTCGGCGGTTGTAACGTACGAATTGTCATAGGTACCCCTTCAACGATTGGGAGAAGAAATGGCAAAGTACGCACCTAAACACTTGGAAGTCTCAGGCGGCGCCGAGTCTCGCCCCACATTCTCGGGCCATAAGGCAACACGACTCGCCATCACCGCGGCAACCACCATCGCTATGACTGGCTCGTCGCTGCTCGCGCCGTTCTCGGCATTTGCCAACGATGTGAGTGATACCACGGCACAGGACGCGATCATGTCCCCGCTTGCCGTCCGCGCCGGCGAGGCGGCAGGCTCCGCAGTAAAGGCAAACGCCCAGAAGATTGCCGACTTGCAGGCCGCAATCGACGCCGCAAAGGCCGCCGAGGCAGACGCCAAATCCGACTACGACACGGCGGCTGCCCCCTATACCGAAAAGCAGGTGGCACGCGACAACGCCCAGACCGCCTACGACGCCTCCGTCTCCGATAATTCGCAGGCAGAAGCCGCCGCGCGTGCCGAATACGCCCGTCAGCTCGACGAAAGCGTCAAGGCGGCTGACAGCGCCAGCGCCACGCTGAAGGATGCCCGGAGCAAGCTCGATGCTGCCAAGGCCGATGCCGAGAGCAAGGCAAAGGCACTCGACT
>ERZ824488.2566-NODE-2566-length-15814-cov-5.966305_pt1 | contig 15814 bp, 16 predicted proteins | sample MGYA00519936_ERZ824488 | MGnify/ENA primary metagenome ERZ824488 (study PRJEB31778, sample SAMEA3449153) | human gut metagenome | biome: human gut; feature: human-associated habitat; material: faeces | place: United Kingdom | collected 2010/2012 ... | reverse complement strand
TTATTATGTAAGAGTATATAGTCCTAATTCTGCTTGTGGAGTAAAGAGTTATAAATCATGTAGAAATAAAGCATGTGGATGTCAAACAACTAAATATTGTACAGGCTATAATTATTATTGGAGTTCAGCCAGGGTAGATACAGGAGGAATTTGTAAGCATTGGACAGATAGTGGACGAACTACTTGTACTACGTATGGCACAACATGCAATGCTAGTAATTATGGAAGAACTTGTTGTTCTAATATAAATCCTACACCTTGGGTAAAAACATGTACTAGATCTGCATATTCATATAATTGTGGATGCAAATTATTCAGATCATGTAGAATAGCAGCTTGTGGAGTAGAAAGTTATAAGAGTTGCTGGCATTATTAAAAAAATAAATAAACTATAAAAAATCAAGATTTAGTCTTGATTTTTTCTTTTGACAAACAAATGTTTTTTTATAAAAAAATTGTGAAATTTATTTAAAAACTATTTACAAACGGGAATGATGATAGTAAAATTGGGGTATACAGTGGTTGATAGTGGTAGAAAGTGGGGTGTTTTTATGTTGATGGGCGAGTTTCATCATAATATTGATGAAAAAGGAAGAATCATAATACCTTCTAAGATTCGCGAGGAACTTGGGGAAAATATAATTGTTACTCGTGGTCTTGAAGACTGTTTATTCGTTTATTCCTTAGATGAGTGGTCATTAATAGTTTCTAAATTAAAAACTCTACCATTTACAAAGAAAGATGCTCGAAGTTTTACCCGTATGTTTTTATCAGGTGCCACTGCCGCTAATTTTGATAAACAAGGACGAATTAAGATTTCTGCTCCTTTGATAGAGTATGCTTCTCTTAGCAAGGAATGTGTAATTATTGGAGTAAATGACAGACTAGAAATTTGGTCTAAAGAAAAATGGGATCAATTTGTTATTTCTAGTAAAGAAGATTTATCAGATTTAGCAGACCATCTTTTTGAAACAAATTTTGGAGATAATTGATGGAAAAACATATTAGTGTTTTATTAAATGAAGCAATAGACTATCTAAACATAAAAGAAGATGGTAATTATATTGATGCGACTTTAGGATATGGAGGTCATTCTAGTCTAATATTAAAACAAGTTAGTAAAGGAAAACTTATTTGTTTTGATAAAGATATTGATGCTATAAACTATAGTCGCTCTAAACTATTAAAAATTAGAGACAACTTTGAAATATTTAATACAGGATTTATAAATATTAAAAAAGTTGTATTAGAAGAAAATATCAAAATAGATGGTGTTTTATTTGATTTAGGAGTTTCTTCTCCAATGCTTGATGAACAAGAACGAGGATTTAGTTATATGAAAGATGCTAAGCTAGATATGAGAATGAATCAAAATTCTCCTAAAACTGCTTATGATGTAGTAAATTCTTATAGCGTTTTAGAGCTTACAGATATATTTAGAAAATATGGAGAAGAAAAACATGCTTTAAAAATTGCTAAAAAAATAGAAGAAGTTCGAAAGAAAAAAAGAATCGAAACGACTTTAGAACTTGCTTCAATAATTGATAGTTGTTATCCTTATAAAGAAAAAAGAAATACTCATCCAGCTAAAAAAGTGTTTCAAGCTTTGCGAATAGAAGTTAATAATGAACTTGGTGAAATAGAAAAAGCTTTAAATGATGCTTTGGATATTTTAAATGTTGGAGGTAGGGTAGTAGTTATTACTTTTCATTCTTTAGAGGATAGAATATGTAAAAACATTTTTAAAGAAAGATGCAAAATAGATGAAGTGGTTAAAGGACTTCCGAATATACCAGATAATATGCTTCCTGATTTTAAATTAATTACTTCAAAACCAATTTTACCTAGTATGAAAGAGATAAGAGAAAATCCTCGTAGTAAATCAGCAAAAATGAGAGTTATTGAAAGAATAAAATAAAGGAGAGAAGATTATGGCTAAAAGAAAGAAAAAAGTAAGATTTACAAAATATGAAATAGTATTATTTATAATTACTGGGATTATGTGTGCTTCTTATCCTTTTATGAATGTTTATGTTAAAAGTACTTTGAGTGAAATTAATTATGAAGTGGAAAATAGTAAAGAAGAAATATCTACGCAAAACAAAAATAATGAAAGCTTGCAAATGAAAATAAATGAACTTGCTTCTTTAGAAAATTTGGAATCAGTTGCAAAAAAGATGGGATTAAGTTATACTAGTAATAGTATAAAAACGATAGAATAGTAGGTGATTAAATGAAAAAGAGATATAACAATAAAATAATTAATATATTTATTGTATTAGCTCTTTTTTGTTTTGGAATTTTAATGTATAGAACGGGTTATTTATCACTTGCTGAAGAAGTAGATGGAGTAAATTTAAAGGAATTTGCTGCTAGTCGTAGTGTGGTTTCGACAACAATTGAAGCTAAAAGAGGAAATATTTATGATTTAAATGGAGAACCTTTGGCAATAAATGTGTCTTCTTATACTTTAATAGCGTATTTAGATGAGTCACGTAGTGAAGGAGAAGACGAATTATATCATGTTAAAGATAAAAGAATGACTGCTAAGAAGTTAGCAACGGTTATAAATATGGATGAAGATGAAATTTATGATATTTTAAATCAAGAGGATGTTTATCAAGTAGAGTTTGGTACAGCGGGTAAAGGTCTTACTGAGCTGGAAAAAGAAGAAATAGAAAAATTAGAGTTACCGGGAATAGATTTTATAGAAGATGAAGAAAGATATTATCCAAATGGTGATTTTGCTTCTTATGTACTTGGTTATGCTAAATCAACAGATGATGGCAAGATTGTAGGAGAGTTTGGAATGGAACAACTTTTAAATGATGTTTTATCGGGAACTGATGGTTATACTACATATCAAAAGGATTTAAATGGGTATAAGATACCTGGTACTAAAGATGTGACTGTTGATGCAATTGATGGAAATGATGTTTATTTAACTATTGATTCTAATGTTCAATTTTTTGTAGAACAAGCAGTAAGTGAAGCTGCTGAAGATTATGATTTTGATTGGTTTTCAGTAGTTGTTGCGGATGCTAAAACAGGGGCAATACTGGGAACAAGTCAAAGCCCATCGTTTAATCCTAATAAAAAAGATATTGAAAATTGGACTGATATAACAGTAGCAGAAGCTTATGAACCTGGTTCAATTATGAAAATCTATACTTATATGGCTGCAATGGAAGCTGGTACTTACAGAGGTAGCGATAAGTTTAATTCAGGGTATTATAAAACCGATGATGGAACAGTTATTAATGATTGGTTGGCCGGAGGATTTGGTAGGATTACTTATGACCAAGGATTTTTAGCTTCTAGTAATGTTGGAGTTATAAATATTATGAATAATTTTATAAATAAGACTATTTTGCAAGATTATTTTAAAAAATTAGGATTTGGTACTAAAACAGGAATAACTTTAGCTAATGAAGTTTCTGGTCAAATAGATTTTAAATATCAGACAGAAGTTTATAATGCTTCGTTTGGACAAGGAATTACTACTACTCCGATGCAACATATTCAAGCTCTTACTTCTATTGCTAATGATGGTATTATGTTAAAGCCTTATATTATCGATAAAGTTGTAGATGAAAATGGTGAAGAAGTTTATACTGGAGGAAGAGAAGAAGTAGGTAGAGTGGCTTCAAAAGAGACAGCTGAAAAGATAAGAGATCTTATGTATGACACTGTTCAATCTGACTGGTATGGAGCGACAGGCTACATGTATAGAGTTAAAAATTCTGATGTTATAGGTAAAACTGGAACAGCTCAACTTGTTAATGAAGATAATGGTAAGTATTATACTGATGATTATAATGTTACTAAGAGTTTTGTAGGAATGTGGCCTAAAGATGATCCAGAAGTTATTATTTATGCTTCAGTTAAAAGAGGTACAAGTGGTCCTTTATCTGATGCAGTTACTTCGATTGTTAAAAATATGAATAAATATTTAAATATTTTTGCAGAAGAAGAGACTAATGATGATAAAGAAAATCATATTGCAGATAATTATTTAAATAAAACTTTAAGTGAGATAAAGAAAGAAACAACAGGTATCAAAAAATTATATTTAGGAAGTGGATCAAAAGTTATTGATCAGTATCCTTCCAAAGATAGTATTATTGATGTAAATGATACCCTTATTTTAAAGACTAATGCTAATAGTTATACACTTCCTAGTTTAAAAGGATATAGTAAACAAGAAGTAAAGGCGATTTGTAATATGCTTGATTTAGAATGTAGTTATAAAGGATATGGTTATGTTTCTAAGCAGTCTATTTCTAATAAAAAAGTAAAGTCAGGTACTAAAGTTACTTTTACATTTAAAAATTAAAAATAGTAAAGATTTCTAAGATAACAAATGAGTATTCAACTTATTTGTTATTTTTTTATAAAAATTTAGGTATTCATTATATTTTTAATAAAAATATAGTAGGGAGGAATACTTATGAACCAAGATAAGATGCACTTAATTAATAAAATATTTAATAATAAAACAATTAGGACTATTTGGGATAAAGAAGAAGAAAAATACTATATTAGTGTTGTTGATATAGTCGGGGTATTATCAGAAAGTAAAGATAAATAGTCTTATTGGAGAAAGCTAAAACAGAGATTAAGAAAAGAAGGAAATGAAACCGTGACAAATTGTCACGCTTTGAAACTCAAAGCCCAAGATGGTAAGTATCGCATGACTGATGTTGTAGATATCGAAGGTATGTTTAGAATAATTGAATCAGTTCCTAGCCCTAATGCCGAACCAATTAAACAATGGTTAGCAAAATTAGGAAGAGAAAGAATAGATGAAACATTTAATCCATCATTAACAGTAGAAAGCGCAATAAATACATATCGCGCTAAAGGATATGATGAAGAATGTAATATTTTAATTTATTTGTTAAAGATGGCTTTAATGCTAAAGATATTAATAATGAAGAATAATATATATTGATTACGAGGAGGTATAATGGCAGAATTAATTGTTTTATAACAAAAAATTTCTTATTTTAAGATAGAAGATGAAGATTATATATCAATTACTGATATGCTAAAATCTAAAGATGGTGATTTTTTCGTGTCTGATTGGTTGAGAAATAAAAATACAATTGAATTTTTAGGTATCTGGGAAGAAATACATAACCCTAATTTTAATTATGGCGAATTCACCATAATTAAAAGTCAAGCAGGATTAAATAGTTATAAAATTAGTGTTAAAGAATGGGTAAAAAAGACAAGTGCTATTGGTATAATGTCAAAAGCAGGAAGATATGGCGGAACTTATGCTCATAAAGATATTGCTTTTGAGTTTGGAATGTGGATTAGTCCTAAATTCAAATTACTTTTAATTAAAGAATTTGAAAGATTAAAAGCAGAAGAACAAAAACAATTTGGTTGGAATGCGAAAAGAGAACTATCTAAGATTAATTATAGAATACATACTGATGCGGTTAAGCAAAATTTAATTCCCATGGAGTTAACTAAAGAACAAATTAATTATATTTATGCAGAAGAAGCAGATGTTTTGAATATGGCATTATTTGGTATGACTGCAAAAAAGTGGAAAAATAAAAATCCTAATTTAGAGGGTAATATTAGAGATTATGCTACTATAAATGAATTAATCTGTTTAGCAAATTTAGAAAATTTAAATTCTGTATTTATTAATGATGGATTAAAACAATCAGAACGACTTGAAAGGCTGAATAAAATTGCTATCTCACAAATGCAAATTCTTAATAATGCTGATATAAAATACTTAAAATAAATTCTGTTAAGGAGGCATGAGTTTTTTTATCAATATTTTGATGAAGAATTTAGAATGGAAATAGATAATTCTATATTTATTGAAAGAAAAATTGATGCTTTTAGAAAATTTTTATAATTCAGAAGTTAGGATGCTTTGTTTCATATCTTTAATATTTTCTTACATGATAGATGTTAAGAATATAACACTTAAAACGAAAGATTATTGTAATCTTGTGTAACTTGAATAGTTTTGAATATAGAATAATGATTCATGAATTGTTTCTAGCCTGAATTAAGTTGATTACATTATTTAGAATTAATTATAATTTAAGAAGCATAGAATGTAAAAAAATTGATAAATGATTGTGTCATTTATCAATTTTCATTAATAAAACCAGTTGATTCTAGTTTTGACTTGATAGCAGCTTTAGTAGCTTCTCCTTCGATTCTTATTAAACTTTCGTTACCTTGATCGAAGAATAATACGGTTGGAGTACCAGTAACATCAAAAAGACTGTTGTATGTTTCGGCATCTTCATCACTTAAGTTATCAATATTAATAGCAAAAGCTTCAAGATCATTACGACTTAGAACACTTAAGAAATTTGGAGTAAAGGCTTGACAGTGTTCGCAGTTGGTTTGTCTTATGTATAACATAAAGCTTTCTTCATTATCTATTTTTTCTACTATTTGATCCATAGTTATTTCATGGATATATTTGGTTTCATCTTCGGTAAATATTACTGCTACTAATATAAGGGCTACTATTATAGCTAAAAAGATAATTAATCCTAAATATTTTTTCATTTTTACACCTCATATATAATAATAACATATTTTATAATGAATAGTGATAAAAAACTTTACAAAATCGTAAAAATGTGCTATAATTAGCCAGTAGTTTGGTGGTGGTTTTATGAATACCTTTTGTGCTGATTCTGTAAATATTTGGAGATTTATTGGAGAAATTATTTATATAATTAGAATAATTGTTCCAGTTTTAATTGTTCTTTTGGGTACGATAGATTTAGGTAAAGCTGTTATGTCGGGAGAAGAGAAAACAGTAAAAGAAGCTCAAAAGAATTTCATAAAAAGACTTATTTATGGGGTGGCTATATTTTTTATCTTTACTTTTGTAAAAATAATATTTGGACTTTTAGGAGTAGAAACAGATGAAGGTGATACTAAAATCTGTTGGGATTGTGCAACTAGTCCTCATAATAAAAGTTGTTTAGAGTATGTAGAAGAAAATAAAGAAAAACAAGAAAGAGAACAAGAAGAAATAGAGGAAAATGAACAAGAACAAATCGAGGAAAATAGTGAAGCTCCTTTAGATGAGCTGTAAAATATTGAAAAATTTTAAAAATAGTTTGACAAGTAGTCATTAAACATAGTATCATATATTTAGATAGAAAGAGAGGTATAAATATATATGGAGATTTTAAGTGTAGTAGGAATGCAAATATTAGATTTTTGTTCTGATTCAAAAGCGATTTGGAAATTTATAGGAAATATTATTAATATATTACAAATTGCTATACCAGTAATTATAGTATTGTTAGGTACAATTGATTTAGGTAAAGCGGTAATGGCTGGAGAAGATAAGAAAATAAAAGAAGCTCAAAAGATGCTTTTAATGAGACTTATTTATGGTGTAGCTATATTCTTTATTGTTGTTATAGTTCAAATTATCTTTGGATTAGTTGCAGATCAAGGTGCTAGTACCTCAAGTACATGTTTTGCATGTGTAGCAAGTCCTGGTAATTGTTAGATTAAATTGTAAAAAAAATAGTAAAAAGTACAAAACATGTTGTTTAGTACTTTTTTTTTTGTTATAATAAAATAGATGAATAATGTGTAGGTGATATCAATGATAGATTTTATTATGAATAATGTAGATATTTTATTTTCTTTACCAAGTGCAGCTGATTGTGATGTTTTAGGAACGGATTTTAGAAACATATTAAATGAAGTGTTTAATTGGGTTCAAATAGCTGTGCCTTGTTTGGTTATGGTTTTATGCTGTGTTGATGTAGTTAGAGCAGCAATAGCTCAAGATGAAAATGAAATGAATAAGGCAATTCCTAGGATTATTAAACGAGTAATGATTGGAGTAGCAATATTTTTTGTACCAATGTTATTAAATATTTTACTTTATTCAGCTGGTTTAATGAGCGGTGTTTGTAAGATAGGAGTGTAAGCATATGTTTCAGATATTAGGTATATTTTCTGGTATTGAAGTTAGTATGACTTCTGGTATTTATTCAGTGGTTGCTAAAGTATATGATATGATGCTAGATTTGGCCACAAGAAGTGAAGCATTAGATCTAGCAAGTTTAGAAAACTTAACTCAGACATGTTATGTTTTAGCTGGAGTTTTTATGCTATTTAGAACTGTTATTGGTTTAATTCAAATGCTTGTTAATCCTGATAAAATGAATGATAGTAATGTTGGAGCTGGTAAGCTTATATCTAGAATAGTTATATCTATTGTACTTTTGTTAGTTTTGCAACCTCAAGGAATATTATTTAAAAGTTGTGAAGGCGACACTTGTAATGAAGGTGGATTGGCTCCTAGAATAGAAAGAGCTCTACTTGATGATGAAGATGGTTTGATTGTTAGGCTTATAGAGCTTGGTGGAGGAGTAAAAATAACAAAGGATAATAATTCACAAGCAATAGATAGTGGTATAATGACTAAGTCTTTTTCTGATATTGGAGGATATTTAGTTGAAGATGTTTATGCTGCTACTGGAGATTTATCTTGTTATTATTTTGGAGTATCAAAACATGAAAGAGGTATGAGGACTGTGCTTGGTCGTCCAACTCAGGAAGTTGCAGAAAGTATTACAATTAATAAAGTATATAAAATAGATTTCTTTAAATCGAAAGAAAGCGCTAATGAAGGTGTTGGTACTCCCTATCGTATTGGCAAGACTCCGTATTATTATAAAGTTAGAAGTGGAACAACTATTGGAGGGGTTGAAGAGTATGGTAAATATTCAGCTTTAGAAAAAAATGTTATGACTGCTGGGATGTTTGCTAATGGTTTTCCATCAGAATGTCCTAAATATATAAACTATAATGGAAATAGTTATTCTCCTAGAAAAGATTTTCCTTATAATAGTATTACTGATTGTGGAACTGTTGCTCCAGGAAGTAGTTATGTTAGAATGGATTGTCCTAATACTGGTATTTTAGGAGGCTATTCTTCTTATAAGGAATTTAAACAGGAATTAGAAAAGCTGAAAGAGGATAATAAAGTAGGAATTAAAGGTACTGGTACAGCTAAAGCTTTTGTAGGGCAAGGAGCAAGTTTGTTTGATGCTGCAGACCCTAATAATAATAAAGGTAATACTGAATTTTTAAGTGGTGTAAGTTCTGGCGCTATAGGTTTTGCTCAAGCTTCTGCTGCTAGTTTTCATACCTGTGCAGATGGTGCTACAGAAGAGTGTAAAGAAGCTCAAGGTAAGATGTTTACTTCTTCTAAAGGTAATGATGAGTTAGAGCAATTAATAGATGATGATAAACTTGATATAGGATTTATCATATCAATGGTAGTTGGGATAGCGTTAGTTGTTTATTTATTGATTTTATGTGTTGATGTTATAGTACGTAGACTTAAACTTACGCTTCTTCAAGTAATGGCACCACTTCCTGCGATAAGTTATATTGATCCTAATGATAAGGTATTCGGTCAATGGGGGAAAATGTATATTGCTACTTATCTAGATTTATTTATTAAACTTATTGCTATATCTTTAGCTCTTGGTTTGTTACAAGGACTTATAAATAATGATGAATTTTCTGATAATTTGTTATATAGATTCTTTTATATTGTTGCTATACTTATTTTTGCTAAGCTTGTTCCTAGTATGATATCTAAAATATTTGGACTTGATTCAATGGGCGGTTCATTTAAAGATATTCTTGGAATGGGTAAAGCTGCTGCAGGATTTGGAGCAGGTGCAGTACTTGGGGGAGCAGTTGGTGCTGCGACAGGAAAAGGATTAGGACGTTTAAGTGGTCTTACTAAAGGTGCAATGATGGGAGCTGGCTCTGGTGCTAAAGGAAATATTACTGGTGGAGCGCAGGGAATAAGTGCTAGAAATGCAAGAATAAATGATGCTAAGAAAAATGGCTTAGGCTTCTGGCAGAGGACTGCTGCTGGAATAGCTGGTACTGTTGGATATTCTCCTCAAACACGAATGGATAACAAGATAAAAGATAAAGTGGATAAAAAAGAAATGTTAGATAATTTTAGAAAACATAAAGACAATATTGAAGGTATGGCTGATAGTTCTAATTATTTATCAGATATGAAAGCAAGAATGGAACGTAATCCTAATTCAGTTTTTGTTAAAGATAAAAATGGCAACATAATATCTACTGGAAAAGAAGCTTATAAAAAATATCGTGAAGATTTTATTGCACTGAATGAGGTTAATAGATTTAATCAGGATACTGACAGTGTTGAATATTATGATGGTACAAAATGGATTGATACTGGACAGAAAGCTAAATATTATAATGCTGATGGTACTATATCAGATATTAATTTTGAAAAATCTACTGTTGGCAAAATAGATCAAGCAGAAAAAGTAATGCAAGCTGAATTTAATTCTAAACACGCATTGCAAAGAGAACTTGGTATGGAAGGTAAGTCTATTAATAACTTTAAGGAGTATGGAAAGGCCGAAGGTATTGCTAGAAACAAATCTAATCAATACGAAACTGAGATTGTTGAAGTACAAAGTTCTGATGAGTATGGTCGTGCAAAAGCATTTGAAGATTACTCTAAGAAAAGTTAATTTATATAAAAAGGATGTGATACTAGATGGATTACAATTATTTGGTACCTGCTAATAGTAAAAAGCAAGGTTTGATATTTGGTTTTTTAACTAAGTTAGATTTAATAATTTTAATAACAGGAGTAACAATATCATTTATATTACTACTCCTTCTTCCGGTTACGGAGATATGGGGGATAATTGTGACGCTTCTTCCTATTGGAACTTGCGGATTTCTAGTATTTCCGATTGCTAATTATCATAATGTAAGAGTTTTCTTTCATGAAGCTTATAAATTCTATTTTGTAAATAGAAGAAAATATGTATGGAGAGGTTGGTGTTATAGATATGAACAATCAGATGAATAATCAGGTTAATCAAGCTAATCAAATGAATCAGAGTGCTAATCAAAATGTAAATCAAACTGGAAGTGGTCAAAACTCAGGTGTTAGGCCTATGCCTAAAGCTGCTCAAAAGAATCCTAAGTATACAGAAAACTGGATTCCTCTTAAAGCTATTAGTAATGGAATAATGTATAATAATCGAAATGAGATGATAACTGGTGTAAAAATACAACCTCGTAATATTTTCATTTTAGATCAAAGTTCGATGGATAATGCTTTAATTGGACTTATGAACTTTTATAATACTATGGATTTTGAGTTTTGGCTTGTTGTAGCAGATCGCCCAGTAGATATTGCAGTATATCAAGCAGAATTACAGGTTTTATTTAATAAAACCCAAGACCAAAGAATTCGTAAGATGATTTCACAAGATATGGCTAAGGGTGATTTCTTTATTAATAATAATGTAGTGGATACTGAGTACTTTATTTTATTCAAAGAAAAAAATCAAGAAATGCTTGGTAAGAAAGTACGTAGTATTATAAATAATTTAGCTAGTGCTGGACTAGTTGCTAGTCAAACTAGTAATGATGATTTAAGAATGATTATTGATAATTTCTTAAATGGTGGAGATAAATATGAAGCTGGAGGAGTGATGCCAATATGAGTTTTTTTAAGAGTGAAGTTGCTCCGAAGGGGCTTGATTTTTCAAATAGTACTATGATAGTGGCTAGTGATAAATATATGACTATTTTAACAGTAGTAGGATATCCTAGATATGTTGGAGTGGGATTTTTATCTAATATTACTAATATGCCTGGGGTTAAGATTGTTATAAAACATATACCTGTTCCATTTTCTACCTTAACTAAGATGCTTAGTAAGGAAGTAGCATCAATGAAGATAAGATATCAAGAAGAAAAGGATGTCACTTATCAAGAAACAATAAGGCAAGATTATGAGACATTGGAGTCATTTATTCAACAACTTGCTGCTGCGCAATCTAAAACATTTGATTTTCAAATGCATATAGTAGTATCTGGAGATTCTAAAGAAGATTTAGAGCTTAAAAAAGTACAAATTAAAAATTATTTAGATGCTATGCAACTTCGTGCTATTCCTCTTAGATTTGAACAAGAACAAGTATTAAAATCAATTATTCCGATTTTTCCTAAACAAGAAATTGAAGAACGTATTGGAACAATAATGCCTAGTCCAACAATGGCTGGTATGTATCCATATATCTTTGATAGTATTAAAGATCCAGGGCCATCAGTACTTCTTGGTACAGATTTCTCTGGTGGGGTTGTTATGTTTAATCAGTTCTTATATCAAATGAGAAAAGAACATAATAGAGTTAATGCTAATATGATTATTCTTGGTACTTCAGGTTCTGGGAAAAGTACGGCTGCTAAGCTTCTTTTGCGTACGGCAATTAGAAATAGTTATCAAATAGTAGCAATTGATCCAGAAAATGAACTTAAGGAAATGGTTGAATCTGTTGGTGGAGATGTTATTGATCTAGGTAAGGGTGGAGAATTTGGACTTATTAACCCTTTAGAGGTATTAATAGATGCTGATGATGATGAAATAAGAGAAGGACTTGGATATACAGTTCTTACTAAGACTTTACAATTTTTAAAAGCATTTATGAAGTATTATGATCCTTCGATTGAAGAAGATGTTCTTAATTTATTTATTGAACTTGTTCAAGAAACATATCAACGTTTTGGTATTGGATTTAATACTGATTTCTCTAACTTTACAAGTAGTCAATATCCAACATTTGATGATGTTTATACTACAATTAAGGGAAAATTAATCTCTATGACAGATATGACTCATGAAAGAGATATTATGGAAAGATTAGAACTTAAGATAAGACCTCTTACTAATGAACTTAGATTTTACTTTAATGGTAAAACTACAATTGCTCCACGTAGTAGTTTTATAGTATTTAATATACGTGAACTTATGAATTCTGATGTAAATATTAGAAATGCACTTTTATTTAACGTTTTAAAATATGCTTGGAGTTTATGCCTAGATGCTTCAAAAAATACAGTGTTAATGGTTGATGAAGCTCATGTGCTTTTATCTGGTGGTAATGTGTTAGGAGCTGATTTCTTAGCACAAATTCAAAGAAGATCTCGTAAGTATAATACAGGTAATATAATTATTACTCAACAACCAAGTGACTTTACACCTCAAGCGGTAATAACTCAAGGTAAGGCTATCTTTGATAATGCTTCGTATTATTTAGTTATGGGACTTAAGAAACAAGCAGTTGAAGATTTATCTCTGCTTATTGATTTAAACGATAATGAAAAAGAAAGTATCAAACGTTATTCTCAAGGAGAAGCACTCTTTGTATGTGGTTCTAGGAGAATGCGTATTACAGTATTAGTTACTCCAGAAGAACTTGAATCTTTTGGATCTGGAGGAGGACTATAATAACCAGGAGGGTGAAATATGAAACTAAAATTTAAAGCAACAAAACAAGATTGGCTCATTTTTGGGCTTTTTTCCCTAATTTTATTATTTGTTGTTTCAGTACTTGTAAATAATATTCATTCTTTTTCTACTGAAGGGAGATTTGCAGGACTTAATCCGTTTACTGCTTTGGTAAATAATTTACCAGCGGTAATAGTGTTTTATCTTTTTGCCATGGTATTTTTGTTTGTTACAGTGAAAAGTTATTTCTTTGAAAGAGAAAAGGGTTTTGGTATAGTTGAAGGGCAAAAAGACTCTAAAGGATATTCTCGTTGGTGTACTGATAAGGAAATGAAAAGTACTTTAAAAGAAGTTAATGTTACTGATGATGAATATCAGTATGCTGGTTTTCCTTTAGTAAATGATGGAAGAAAAATTTGGGTTGATGATGGCGAAAGTCATAACTTAGTTATTGGGTCAACTGGAACAGGTAAAACCCAATGTATAATTCATCCGCTTGTCAAGATTTTAGCTAAAAAGGGTGAATCAATGATAGTAACTGATCCGAAAGGTGAGATATATAGGGAAAATGCAGGACTTTTAAAAGAAAAGGGATATCAAATTTTAGTTTTAAATTTCCGTGATCCACAACGTGGTAATACTTGGAATCCACTTCATCTGCCATATAAATTATATAAATCAGGAAATACTGATAAAGCTATGGAACTTTTAGATGATTTAGCTTCAAATATTTTGTATGAAGAAAGTAGTGCTAATAAGGATCCATTCTGGGAAAAAACTTCTGCTGATTATTTTGCGGGACTTGCTTTAGGTCTTTTTGAAGATGCTAAGGAAGAAGAAATAAATATTAATAGTATTTCTTTAATGACTACTTTAGGAGAGGAAAAATTTGGAGCTCGTAGTACCTATATTAAAGAATATTTTAATGAAAAGGATCCGGCGGGAGCAGCTTATACTTGTGCTTCAGGAACTATTTTTGCTCCAGAAGAAACTAAGGGTTCTATTTTATCTACTTTTAAACAAAAAATAAGATTATTTTCTTCTCGTGAAAATTTATCAGAAATGCTATCGCAAAATGATTTTGATATTGATTCTATTGGAAAGAAGAAAACAGCAGTTTTTATGATAATTCAAGATGAAAAGAAAACTTATCATGCTTTAGCGACTATTTTTATTAAACAATGTTATGAATCTTTAATTGATGTGGCTCAAAATTCTCCAAAAGGGGAACTTCCAGTTAGAACTAACTTTATTTTGGATGAGTTTGCTAATATGCCTCCACTTAAAGATATTACAACAATGATTACGGCAGCTCGTTCTAGACTTATTAGATTTACGATGATTATTCAAAACTTTGCTCAACTTAATTCAGTATATGGCGATAATGATGCCCAAACAATACGTAGTAATTGTAATAATTTATTGTATCTTTTAACAACTGAACTAGCGGCTTTAAAGGAAATAAGTGAACTTTGTGGTGATAAGATTGTAAAGGTTGGAAAAGGTGATAAGGAGCGGGAAGAGACTAGACCTTTAGCTACTGTTGCAGATCTTCAAAGAATGAAAAAGTTTGAAGCAATAGTAAAAAGAATTAGATTAGATCCTTATAAATCTAGATTAAAACCTAATTTTGAAATGGATTGGGGTATTAAAAAAATAGAAGCAGATCCATTTATTGAAAGACAAAAACAGCCTATTAAGGTCTTTGATATTAGAGAATTTGTTAAGGAAAAAAGAAAAAATAAATTTATGAATATGGTAGAAAATGGAGTTAGTGGAACTTCAGGAGGAATGGCAAATATGCCTGGAATGACACCACCTCCAATACCTAATAATCCTTTTGAGAATTTTGGTAATTCAAGGCCTAATTCTAATTCTGGAGGATTAAATGTTGATGATTTAGTTAAAAAGATAGATGCTAAAATAGCAGAGCTTGAAAAAGAGGAACAAGAAGAAGCTGAAAGACAAAAGAAAGCTAAAGAAGAAAAAGAAAAGAAAAAGCAAGAAGAACAAAATGTAGTAACTACTAATGAAGTTAAAAAAGAACAATCTTTAGAAAATAAGGAAACTTTATCTCAAAAAGAACCTTTAACTATGGAAGAAAAGTCAAGTATTAGTGATAACTTAACTATATCAGATGAAGTAAGTAATATTGCTCCGACAAAGTTAGCAGGATTTATGAATAATGCTACTTTAAATAATAATGAGGTTTCAAATAATGTTCAAAATACTAACCCTGTTAGTGATGCTATAAATAATGCAGTAAATAGTTCTGAAATAATTGGGGCTAATAATAAACCAACAGGAAATGAAATGAAAAGAGGAGAACCAGTTAAGGATTCTCAAGTTTCTAAGTTTGTAGTTACTGATGATCAATTTTTTGATGATTTCTTTGATGAATGAAAGTAATTTCATTCTTTTTTATTATGCAAAACATCAGTTTTGCATTTAAAACCACCAGCTATGCTGGTGTGAATA
>ERZ824488.2554-NODE-2554-length-15869-cov-139.149930_pt1 | contig 15869 bp, 10 predicted proteins | sample MGYA00519936_ERZ824488 | MGnify/ENA primary metagenome ERZ824488 (study PRJEB31778, sample SAMEA3449153) | human gut metagenome | biome: human gut; feature: human-associated habitat; material: faeces | place: United Kingdom | collected 2010/2012 ... | reverse complement strand
GACGGTTCTGTGGCCGATCGCCCTGAAGGTGTTTTGCAAAATGTGAGGGAAAACTTGGGGTTGGCAACGGTTATTACGACAAGACCACCGCTTATTTCAAGAGGAAGATATAGGAGGCTCCCATCGCGTTTGTATATTCAAGTCGCTTTTGGCAGTTCTGCGACCTGCGATTTGGTTTGACGATTGGACCGAGGTTTGTCCGGGGAAATGCTTGCTAACCGGACAAACTGGCAGCGAAATGAGTTTTGTCCGGTGTAAGTGGGGATTTTTACGTCATTATCGCTGCATGGTAGAGGGCTTGATGTCAATTAATTATCTTGAACTTTGTGATTTTGTAAAATATGTTTTATAAATTTGTAAAACACAATTTGTAAAAATCACTATGTATCAAAGGCGACATCTGAATATTCTTAAATCACGAATGGCTGAGCCACGGCGTAGAATGCAGATAGTAATGGGGCCGCGTCAGGTCGGAAAATCCACATTGGTCGGACAGTTTACGGAAGCGACTTCGGTTCCATTTGATTTTTTCGCCGCGGATAGTGTCAGTCATTTTGACACTTCGTGGATTCCGAACAAATGGCAGCAGGTGCGTATGCGGATGGATATTCATTCTGAGCAAGAACATATCCTGATCATTGATGAAGTCCAGAAAATCAGAGGTTGGAGCGAGCAGGTTAAGAAGGAATGGGACGAGGATTCCAGAAGTCACCGTAATCTGAAGGTGATTTTACTCGGTTCTTCCCGCCTTCTGTTGCAGAAAGGACTTGAAGAATCCCTTGAGGGGCGCTTTGAGACCATAAAAATGGGCTATTGGGATTGGCAGGAAATGCACGAGGCCTTTGGTTTTTCGATGGATGAATATGTTTACTTCGGTGGATTTCCGGGACTTGCACCTGATATTCAGGATGAAGATAGGTGGCGTAACCTTATGGAGGATTCCATAATATCGCCGATTCTGACACGGGATATTCTTGAGATAGAAGAGATCCGTAATCCGGCTCTTCTAAGGCAAGTGTTTGAACTCGCCTGCATTGAATCTGCCAAGGAATTGTCTCTTACAAAGATGCAAGGAACGATGAACAGCGGTACCGTTCCGACAATCAAAAATTATCTTGACATACTCAACAAGTCGATGATAGTACAACCTCTTCAGAACTACTCTTCATCGAGAGTAAAAGAGAAACAGTCTGTCCCCAAAATGCAGGTGTTCAACAATGCGTTCCGCAACAGGTTCGGAACATTCTCTTTTGACGAAGCACGTGTGGATCCGGCAGAGTGGGGACGTCTGGTTGAGTCGGCGGTCGGTGCGCATTTGGCCAACAGGGCGATGACCGATGACTATGAGTTGTTTTATTGGAGAAATGAAAGAAGGCAGGAGTGCGATTATGTTCTGAGAAAAGGGCAGGCACTGGTTGCCATAGAGGTCAAAAGTGGCAGCGTTGACAAGACCGTAGGTTTTGAAAAATTCAAAGAACAATTTGCGGATAAAGTCACTGCCGCATTCATTGTTGGCCCCCATGCTCTGCCACTGGACGATTTTTTCATAATGGATCTGAAGTCACTGTTCAAAAAGGGTTAGCTCAAGCCATTGCTGTAATTAGTATTGCGGTTATCATCCTATCTATGGATTGTCCTTCTGTGACAAATCATCCGGAATCGATGACCTCTTTGTTACAATGTCTGTCCTGAGCGGTGATGCTCGGCGACGCTTGAGGCCTTTTTCGTTGCCGAAGAGTGTCAAATGACACCCTCAAGCGACATTTTAAGCCCTTTTTGTCGCCCGAGAGGGTCTCCAAACGTATGACACCGTGCCAAGAACAATGATAAAGTTTTCGCCGTTAAATCCGCATACCCATCGCCCGCACAATCTTCACCGTTTTTTTGTGGAATCTTTATGTGACATACAAAGATGCTACATGGAAACCGGCACCAATGTAAAACCATTTTCCTTAATGACAATCAAATGATAAAAACATTAGGAGTTAAGAATATGTTTCTTATGAAAAATGATGTATTTGCAATAAAAACGATTATATTTGCAAAACTCAACCAGCTCGGACACTATCTTCGATGGCTTATAACCTTTGGAGGATTGTGGCAGGGTTGGGTGGGATAAAATAGAAGACGTTACTTGACGTTTTTCTTCTGAGCGCGAACTTGGCGGTTTGAACTTTACCAGAAGAGGAAACGGCAACGGGAACGTCCACTTGTGATGACGATTCAGTCGCCTCGCTTTCGGCGTAGGTTTCTTACTGTATATCATCCACGACGTGGGCTGGTTGCGTTGCTTATCCTTCTGGTAGGCTCGCCAAGGCCCGCGCTTGGGATAAGCAAAAGTAAGACTCCCACGTCTTTTTTTGTAAACACTCGGGATGGGCAGTACCGAACTTGACTGAAATTGATGACCTCCTATTTTCGCCCAGAATGGACCTGTGGACGGTATAATTCACGACATCATGTCGCTCTGATGTATAATTTGCTTGAAGGAGTGGCTCACTTCTTTGATGATTTGTCGGCGGATGTTGTTTCTATTATATTGAATACGCCTATCAATGAGGACATAGATTACGAAAAGTTGTTGGAAGTAGCCGGCTTGTCTGATGAAGAAGTAACTTGTTTTATGGAACAGTTGCTTAATGTTGGACTCATTACCACTTTTATTCCTGAAAAAAAGGATATAGACCAATATCGTGAATATGTCTATAAATGGCGTTGTTCACATAACTTTGCAACTGACCAAGAATCAAATTCCCAAGAAGAAACACCGTTGGAACTTAGCACTGCTGAAATGAGGTATGCTAATGCCTTGGAAGATGAGGGTATTATAACATCAGTGATGTTCGAACTTACATACAATTGTAGCGAGAGGTGTATTCATTGTTATAATATTGGTGCGACAAGGAATGACACCGAAGTAAGCGGACGTAATCTGCCTTCAGAACTTGGTTTGGAAGATTATAAACGAGTGATAGATGAATTATATGAACAAGGTTTGGTAAAGGTATGCCTTTCCGGTGGCGATCCTTTCTCAAAACCTTGTGTTTGGGATGTTATTGATTATTTGCGATTTAAGGGAATCGCCTTTGATATATTCACAAATGGACAGCGGCTTGTCGGAAGCGAGGCACGTCTGGCAGGGTATTATCCTAGGCTTGTCGGAGTCTCAATCTATAGTGCGGAATCTCAAGTTCATGATAAAATAACCAGAATCAATGGCTCTTTGCGCAAGTCGGAGATGGTTATGGAACGGCTGTGCAGATTAGGTGTTCCTTTGAACCTTAAGTGTTGTGTGATGCGTCTGAATGTCAAGACATATAGGACCGTTGTCACTATTGCAAAGAAATATAATGCGGTTCCGCAGATTGAAGTCAACCTGACTGATTCCATTGAAGGAGATAAGTGTGTGAGCAATTACCTTCGGTTGTCGGAACGTGAATTTGATGTTATTTTACGAGATAGGAATGTGCCTCTTTATGTAGGACCGGAATCCAGGTATTTTCACGGAGCGGAACGCCATCTTTCAGATAATGCGTGCGGAGCTGGAAAGCATAGTGTATGTTTGACTCCAGATGGCGACATCATACCTTGTTGCACATTCCATTATTCTTTCGGGAACGTAAAGAATTGTTCAGTTTTCGATATCCTTAAGTCTAAAAATCGTAAATGGTGGTTGTCTTGTACTCTTGAAAAATACAAGGATTGCGCCCGACACGATTACTGCTCTTACTGTAATCTTTGCCCAGGGGTGAATTTCTCAGAGCATAGAACTCCTTTGTTTGCTGGAGAGAATAATTGTTTCTTGGCAAAAGTTAGGTGCAACCTTGCCCGTAAATTGATGAAAGGTGATGATCCTTTGAAAGGTAGGACAATAGATGAGGCAATTAAGAATATGCCAGATCCGGAAATCGGATCTATAAGGCGGATGACAAATAACGAGCGAAAGGCCGATGCTCAGTAAAACGGCTATAACTATTAATTCTTAAAGCTATGTTAAAGATTACTCTTTCTACATCAGTGACCAGAATGGGACATTGCTCTCAGATCTCTGAGGGAGTCTGTGGCATTATGTGGCGGCAGAGCTAGTCCGCTAAGGCCGGCCTGGAGCCTATCCAGGCATTTTACCCTTTGAAATATAATTAATTGAGGAATCGTATGTCAACAATAAATAATACTCGGGAACTGACCAGACGAGAATTCTTTGAACAGTATGTGATCAAGGACTCGGAAGAACTTGTGGATACAAAACCTTACCATACATTTTTAGTGCTTCTTGTTGCTGTTGAGATGTTGGGAAAGATGTTGTTGGGAGAAACTAATGAAAAGGGAAAGAGCAAACGAGCCTTTGTCGAAGCAATAAATGATATTGATGCGTTGTCTCCTTATAGACAGTTCAATCATGAAAGAACTAACTACCTATATGAGTTGCGCTGTGGTATGGCTCACAGTTTGTCACTTACAAACAACGTGACTTTGAGTCTCGCCCCGGACAAGAATGATTTGTCAAACGGTGTCATAGGGTGTAGAGACTTTCTTGAAGATATAAAAAAGGCTTGGAATGATGTTCAGAATCGAGATGATCTGAACGTGAACTTGGATGAAAAAGTACTTTTTGTAAATAATTCGATAACAGGAGGAACAGCGACATCAATCACACAGAATGCTGGAGTATAAGGCTAAAACTTGTAGATACGAGATTTTGTTGGATTCTGGTGAGTATAAAACAATATACCCTTACCTTAGGTCAGAAAACGGCAATTCACGTATGTTTCTGGTCGGTCCGCAGCACGGACGCAGTTATGTGGTCGGTAAGGATTCCGCAAGGTTCGTTGTCAGTAAAGGGAACGGATTGAGTTTCAGCAAATATCCATTGTTGAATACAGGGGAGTTGGGCCCGGATATTTGGGGACTCCTTTTGGAGGAAGACGCACGTCGTGATTTTCTTGTTTGTAAGGATGTTGAGAGGCTTGGCATAAAAACGAATAAGATGGAGTATGTTATCAAATTGGATGAACAACTCATCCAATTAGGCACAGACGAGAGGATTAATCCAGTGTTGCTTCAGTATTCAGTTGAGTGTCCGTACCGTATAGCGGATGCCGCTGTTATGACAAAAGAGCAAATTATGTGTGAGGTGAAGCGTTGGCGTTTCCCAAATGGGAATATTCCTGAATCAGGCCAATATTATATGGCCGCGGCTGAAATCCTCGTCCGTAATTTAAGACTTATGCACGACAACAAGGTGCTGCATAACGCCATCAGTATTCAGAATTATACTTGGGCGCTTGAATTGTTGGATTTCGAGTTGGCTTCATCGCCTGGTTATCCATATACAAAGCAAGACTACTTAAGGCATATTCCAATGTTGATGCCAAGGGAAATTGTACACACTTATCAAGTAATTGTGGAAATAGCTGCCTGTCTTCAAGAGAAGGTCGATTTTCGCCTTGTCGATTCCACCTTTGGACAATATGGGTTTGATTTGGGAAAATATGCTGTGACTTATTAGAAAAGAGGTATTTACCAATTAACGATTTTATCAGTAATCAATATGGGACTGAAAGATTTATTCAAGAAAGGAGTGGATGCTGTGGTGTCCATTAAAGAGAAAGCCACGCAGGCGATGGCGGATTATAAGCAAATGGTTGCGGAGGTTGAAACCGAGGCTGGCCAATGGAAGACATTTGATCCGGATTTCCTTCGTGCTGTTTTGGATGGAAGGCTGGCGGCTGCGTATGACTTGTATGTCGCTAAAACCGGGGCCTCTCCTGCCAAGGCGAAGATGCTCGTGAAAAAAATCAGACCGAATGTCGTTCGTGTATATCCCGGAATACTTAAGGCGCAGGCTATGGAGACGATCAAAAATATTTGGCCTTATGGGATGAACCGTCTGTTGGCGTTCCGAAAAAGTGAGAAGGAAGAATACACTTATGAGGTTGGCTATGTAAGAATCTGTCCTACCATCGACGCAAAATTTTACTTCAGTGCCGAATTTTGGAATGACGGAAGTGTCGAGACCATTGAATATGCCATCACTTTCAACAACGGTTCGATGATCCTTAAGAAAGATGACGTGATCATTGAAGTGAAAGATAACAAGGCCGGTACGATTAATTTTAATGAGAACGATCCGGAGTATGTGAAATGCAAAGCCGCCTATGAAGTTTGGGAATCAGAGCAAAACTTCACATTATTTTCCACAACTGATATAGAAAAAGTCAAAAATGGGGATGTGAGAAAAGATGCGATGTTGGCTGCTGGAACTAAGTATAAATTTTCTTTTCAGAAAGAAGGAGACTATAAGTACCTAGTTAAAACAGAAGGACTTAATATAGCGGAACTTGTAAGGGATTGGTATTTTAAGTATTATAGATGGGAAATGGCGTGTGATATTGTGTGTTCTGTTTCACTAGGTATGGATTGGAATTGTACTCTATCTCCTTGGGAATCAGAGCTGTTCTTTAAAGCGTATAAGAACGTTATGGATACAGGTGGCGATTTGGGAGCAATGTATCGAGTATATCGGCATCAAGTTCGAAAGCAGTGCCTTGACGGTTTGCCTAATAATATTAATATGAGCAAACAAGAAGAGAGGCTATTTGTCTACAACCATGTCCAGTTCCCCGCTACGAAATATATTGGCATTAAAGAGGAAAACGGAGAAATTGTCACCAATGGGTTATGGCCTCGTAATGCTAAAGGTTGCGAGGAGTTATATAACACATTTAAACCGCTTGTGGCTAAGTCTTGTATTTCGGTTAGACCGGCTACCATTGTGTTCGGACAACAAAGTAAAGATGTGACTTTGCATATTAAGTTTGACATCATAAAGAATCAAACGGTGATCAGGAATTCTCTAAAAAAGGCTTTTGAAGATGAACCGCGAAAAAAATTCCCACGAGCGGAGATTGTTTTGGAGTATGCTTCAAATTCAGTAAGAAGAGTTAGACTTTATGACCAAGTATTTGAGGTATTATAGTTCATTATGCTTTATTGAACTTGAAACGAAAACTTGTGACAGAAGCTGATGGTGACGTGGGTAAGGTTTTACCAGATGATGGATTACATAGGGAAATGGCAAATAACACTTGAATCCGCTGGTTCTTTCCGTTTGAAAAACTTAACACGGTAGTATCTGAATCTCTTGCCAGTCATAATTCTTCGTACGCAAAGCATCGAGCCCCGTGCTTCCTAATCAATTGTCAATGAATGCTCTAACGTATTCCATTTGGCTGGATTCAGCTAAAGGGAATACGTTAAACGGCTAATAGGCAACACATTGCCTGCCGCGGGCTCAGCATCAGTGAGTGGCAAGCAAGTTATTCATAGAGTGCGATACACGCATACATCTTCGGAGGAACCATAGGAAAGAGCCTTGTATGCGGAAAATCAACTCATTACAATTGTGGGTCTGCCAAAGAACCAAATACCACGTTTTTGTTCGTAACGCTATTGATGACGATCACTTAGACTGGTTTGGAGAACCGTAAGTTCTGTGTCAAAGGTTCTGGATAAGTTATCGGATAGTCATTTGTCCGGAGAAAACGCCTGCTTGTCGGACAGCTCCTTGGGCCGAACTTAGGTTGACCGAGAGGTGACGTGGTTAATAAGTGGAAGAGGCCGGTTAGGCGACCATTGTCAAGAGGTTTATTCTATTAATAAAACCGAGGGGAGAAGAGTAGAGAATCATCGCAAAGTAGGGTTCGGCAGGTTACCGTCAGTGTCCTAATACCTCCGGTAATGACTTCTGCCCCTCTTGATCTTGCCGAAGCGCCTGAACTGTTCGGGATGCTTTTATATGGTTATTTCTGTGCGGTAGATAGTTTGATGTCAATTAATTATCTTAAAATTTGCGATTTTGTAAAATATATTTTATAAATTTGTAAAACACAATTTGTAAAATCACTATGTATCAAAGGCGACATCTGAATATTCTTAAATCACGAATGGCTGAGCCACGGCGTAGAATGCAGATAGTAATGGGGCCGCGTCAGGTCGGAAAATCCACATTGGTCGGACAGTTTACGGAAGCGACTTCGGTTCCATTTGATTTTTTCGCCGCGGATAGTGTCAGTCATTTTGACACTTCGTGGATTCCGAACAAATGGCAGCAGGTGCGTATGCGGATGGATATTCATTCTGAGCAAGAACATATCCTGATCATTGATGAAGTCCAGAAAATCAGAGGTTGGAGCGAGCAGGTTAAGAAGGAATGGGACGAGGATTCCAGAAGTCACCGTAATCTGAAGGTGATTTTACTCGGTTCTTCCCGCCTTCTGTTGCAGAAAGGACTTGAAGAATCCCTTGAGGGGCGCTTTGAGACCATAAAAATGGGCTATTGGGATTGGCAGGAAATGCACGAGGCCTTTGGTTTTTCGATGGATGAATATGTTTACTTCGGTGGATTTCCGGGACTTGCACCTGATATTCAGGATGAAGATAGGTGGCGTAACCTTATGGAGGATTCCATAATATCGCCGATTCTGACACGGGATATTCTTGAGATAGAAGAGATCCGTAATCCGGCTCTTCTAAGGCAAGTGTTTGAACTCGCCTGCATTGAATCTGCCAAGGAATTGTCTCTTACAAAGATGCAAGGAACGATGAACAGCGGTACCGTTCCGACAATCAAAAATTATCTTGACATACTCAACAAGTCGATGATAGTACAACCTCTTCAGAACTACTCTTCATCGAGAGTAAAAGAGAAACAGTCTGTCCCCAAAATGCAGGTGTTCAACAATGCGTTCCGCAACAGGTTCGGAACATTCTCTTTTGACGAAGCACGTGTGGATCCGGCAGAGTGGGGACGTCTGGTTGAGTCGGCGGTCGGTGCGCATTTGGCCAACAGGGCGATGACCGATGACTATGAGTTGTTTTATTGGAGAAATGAAAGAAGGCAGGAGTGCGATTATGTTCTGAGAAAAGGGCAGGCACTGGTTGCCATAGAGGTCAAAAGTGGCAGCGTTGACAAGACCGTAGGTTTTGAAAAATTCAAAGAACAATTTGCGGATAAAGTCACTGCCGCATTCATTGTTGGCCCCCATGCTCTGCCACTGGACGATTTTTTCATAATGGATCTGAAGTCACTGTTCAAAAAGGGTTAGCTCAAGCCATTGCTGTAATTAGTATTGCGGTTATCATCCTATCTATGGATTGTCCTTCTGTGACAAATCATCCGGAATCGATGACCTCTTTGTTACAATGTCTGTCCTGAGCGGTGATGCTCGGCGACGCTTGAGGCCTTTTTCGTTGCCGAAGAGTGTCAAATGACACCCTCAAGCGACATTTTAAGCCATTTTTGTCGCTTGAGAGTGCTATCAAGTCAATAAGAAAGGCTCTAGCCAAGTCCCACTGGTCAAGAATGGTATAGAAGCTTGATCCATGAAATCAACGTGACCGTCGCCCGAGACCATTGCCGAGACAATCTCCGCAAAAGGTGCAGTCAAATCCAAAAATATTCTTACCATTGTAACGTTTTGGTGCAGATGCCCAAAACATACATAATGATGAAAGTGTTTTCGCACTATCCTTCAAAGAAAATCTGGCAGTTTTCAAAGACAGAAGGGAAGACGACAGCACCGTCATCTGTATCCGATTGCGTGTACTCTACACCCAACGATACAGGTGTGGGGATTGTTTCAGTCTATTTTCTGTCAGGTTTTGCCAGAACCTTCTTTGAGATAGACGAAATCGGCTCCACACTTTCTTATATTTATGAAAAAACATCCTGGCGGGAGTCGGACAGGAACGGAACCAATAGCAGAACGAAATGAAAAAAGTATTTTCATTGGGAACGTTGCTTGTTCTGGCCATGTTTGTGACGGGCTGCCACAAAGGTCTCAAGAGAGACATCTGCAACATCAACGGAAGGCTTGACCAGATTGAGAACGTTGAGATCAAGAGCATCAACCAGCAGATCACTCAGATCAACTCGTCAATCCCGAAACTTGAGCAGACGGACAAGGAGCTGAGAGGCTACATTGATGCGCTGCAGAAATCAGCTGGTGACCTGAAAACGACCATCGAGGAGATTGACGGTAAAATCAAGACCTTGAAAGAGGAACTAAGTTCATCAAACGCCGAGATCTTGTCAAAATTGGAGTCCGTCAAGTCTGATCTTGAGGGACGACTTGACAAGATCAACCAAACCATCGCTACCCTGAAATCCAAGGACACCGAACTGGAGGGCAAGATTAACGATCTGAAGTCTTATGTTGATGAGAAGGACTCCGGCACTAGAGACTGGGCATTGACGACTTTCGCCACCATCGACCAGTACAATGCTGTCGTGCAGAACATCAGCTCCATCCAAAAGAGCATCGAGAGCCTCAATTCATCCGTGGAAACCCTGGAGAAAGATCTTAAAGAAAGGGTAAGTCAGGAGATAGAGAAGGCCCTTGAGCCTATCCGTGACCAGATCGCCGCTGACGTTGTCAAATCCATAACAGAGTCTATTAACACGACCATCACAAAGGTCAGGACTGAGATCGAGGTTGCCTACAAGGCTGAGATAAAAGCCTCAATAGAAGGACTTGAGAAGTCACTAAAAGAGTGGGTGAATAGTGCGCTGACAGGTTACTATACAATCTCCCAGACGGATGCGAAACTGGAGGCCTTGAAGGCTGAACTCGAAGGACGCTTGTCTTCACAGAAAACCTATCTCGAAGGACTCATCAGCGCGTTGTCCACAGACCTCACGACAAAGATCACGAACAACACGATCCTCATCACCAACCTCAGCAATGAGCTGACAACCGTCAACGAGGAGGTCAAGAAATATTCGCAGACCGTGATCGAGAACACTGACAGGATCTCCGAGATCTCACAGACAATCGTAAAGAACACTACCCAGATCACCGACAACACAAAGATTGTCGAGGAACTGAAGAACCAGATCAGCATCCTCCAGACAGAACTGACCATAAAGGTGAGTGAATTGGAGAGCAAAATATCCACATCCACTGTCGAGAAGGAGACTATAGTCAAGGAGATAGAGACCGTCAAGACAGAATATTCAGAGAAGATCTCCAATCTTCAGACCGTGCTCGAAGGGAAGATAGCAGAGAACAAGGTCCAGATTGACAACAACAAGGCTCAGATCGAGGCCAACAGGAAGGCCATCGAAGAGAACGCAAAAGCGATCGCTGAGATGAAGGCGAATGCCGCCGGCGTCGAGGCCGTAGCCAAGAATACGGAAAGAATTGCGGAGAACGCCAAGGCCATCGCTGAGCAGGCCAAGTTGATTGCTGGGAATGCGTCCGCCATCACGGACAACGCCGCTGCCATTGCCGAGAACACGAGGCGCATCACCGCCCTTGAGAAAGGACTCATGGACACCAAGTCCGAGATCACCAACGCCTACAAGGACGCCATCAAGGTAGCGATAGATGAACTTGACGGCAAACTGACCGATGAGGTGGCCGAGAGGGTCCTTGAGATCAACGGGCGCATCACCGACGAGGTCAACGCCATCAACGACGCGATGGAGGCCCTGACGGAAAGGGTCAAGACCCTTGAGGACGAGGTGGCGGCGATTAAAACGAAGATGTCCGTCTACGACACGTCGATAAAGGACCTCGGCGACAGGATAACCACCGTCACCGAGCAGATAACCGCCATCAACGCCACGATAGAGAACCTCCAGAAGACCAATGAGGAGCTCAAGGAATATATAAAAAATATCCAGGCCCCGTCGGAGGAGTTGAAGGAGTCCATCGCCGCCACCGACAAGAAGATTGACGAGGTGAAGACCGCACTCGACAAGGCCATTGAGGACGCGAAGGCGAGCGACAGCGCGATGAAGGAGGAACTCGTGAAGTCCATCTATGATGCCAAGGCCGATGTCGTCTCACAACTCACCTCGCTGCGCACAGAGATGACCGAGAAGCTCACCCTGCTCAACGAGACTGTTACCACTCTGGAGACCAAGAGCAAAGAGATCGAGTCCAAGGTCACGGAACTGAGGACCTTCGTCACCGAGCAGATCACCTCCACAAAGGACTGGGCGTCAGCCACCTTCGTCACCCTTGAGGAATATTCAAAGGTAGTCTCCGACGTGACCTCTATAAAGGAGACGATCGCCAACCTGACGAACTCACTCTCGGAGATGGAAACTAAACTCAAGACGCAGTGGCAGTCCGACATCGAGACCGCCATCGCCCCCGTCAAGAAGCAGGTCGAGGACGCCATAACATCCATCACCAATGAATATACCAACGCCATCTCCGCCGCGAAGACCGAAGTGACCGAGGCCTACCGCGCCGAGATGAAGGTGGAGCTGGGCAAGCTGGAGGAATCCCTCAAGGCGTGGGTGAACTCCAAGTTCGACTCCTACTGGACCATCGCCGAGACACAGGCCAAGCTCGACGCGCAGAAGTCCGCCCTTGAGGCCCAGCTGAAGTCCCAGAAGGAATACCTCGAAGGCCTCATCAATAACCTAAAGCCCGGCTCATCCGAGAGCGAGAACCGAACCCTGATCGACAAACTGACCAAGGAACTGGAGACCGTCAAGAAGACCGCCTCCGACAACGCCGCCGCCATCGAGACCCTCCGCTCCGACCTCTCCAAGGCGACAGAGGACATCACCAAGGCCTACAAGGAAGCCATAACCTCCGCCATCAATGAATATGACGGCACGATTACCGGCAAGATCGACTCCAAGATCACCGAGCTTAACTCCGCCATCAACACCAAGGTCACCGAGATCAACACACGCATCGATGCCCTCGACACCCGCGTGAAGACCCTTGAGACCTCCCTGTCCGAAATTAAGTCCCAGATCAGCGCCCTCCAGGACGAGATCAACACCCTGAAAGCCAAGCTCTCCAACATCATCGGCCGCATGGTCTCCATCTCCCACATCCCGACCTACGCCGACGGAATAGAGAATGTCTCCTACACGATGTCCGGCACCACCATCACTCCAGGTTCCTTCACCCTGCGCTTCGAGATCCAACCCGCCAGCCTCGCCGAAGACCTCGCCGCCAACTGGAACACCGCACTCTCCGTCAAGGCCGTCTACACAATGACCCGCGCCTCCGCCGGTGACTTCGCCCCGCTGACCATCGAGTCCGCCACCGCCTCCGACGGCATCCTCTCCGTCACCGTCTCCGCAGACAACCTTGATGAGAATTTCTTCCTGAGAGATTTGAGGGCGAACTCCATGTTAAAGATATCCGATGGAACAAATGAGGTTCTGTCTAATTACATCTCACTAAAGCCAGAACCGTCAGACGGACCAGTTTACTTTCAAAACGGTATTAATTGGGGCCATGGTACAACTATCGATGGAATCATCTGGGCTCCAGTAAATTCAGGATCGACAGAAGATGACTTATACGGTAAATATTACAGCGTTTTCGAAAGTAATACCGCCTGCCCTGACGGTTGGCGATTGCCATTGATTGAAGAACTCCAAAACCTCGTTAAGAATTATTCCGATTTTACATCTTTAAATGGAATGAACGGCAGGTGGTTTTCTGGAAGTGAGCCGTATTCTTCAGAAGGCGCATCAATATTTTTTCCGGCGTCCGGAAGGTTAAGCCACAACAAGATGGATTCAAATATATCCGAAATCTTGGGCAGGGATACCCAAGGATATTACTTTTCTAATACAGTATGTGGTCATTATTATGTGACTAATGGCTCTGATGGTGCTCATTATCTTTACTTTGCTTCATCTTCTATATCGACTACATCTGTCTCGGTTATTCAGAATATATCTATTCGTTGCGTAAAGAAATAGTTTAAGCCTAAATAGGCTTCTCATACATTTTATTGTTTAACCAAAAAACATTTGTTATGGTAGTTATCACTAACAACAAAGACAAAAATCTGTCTTACAAGGTCATCCAGTTCAATTATGACGGTGACGGAACAGCTCTGGTTATCATGGATGATGGCAAGAGCGTTGGCACTCTGGATAAATCCACATTAGAGGATTATATCTTAGGAGCGAAAGGCAAAGAGAAAGAATGGACCGTGTCCGTTGAAGACTAATCACGACAGATCTGGTCTGGCAACAACTCTCGCCAGACCAGATATACTAAACAATGTGAGAATTATAAAATTAACTATAGAGATGAAAACTAAACAAACATTTGTAGTCTTGATCATTTTGGCGGTCATTATCATAGGATGCCAGTTCATTTGTAGGAAATATTCCGCAGAAATTTCTTCAGTTGCTTCAGCATTGTCACTTATAGTGAGTGCCTTTGCTTATCGAAAATCAGAACGGAACTCAGCAGGACTAGATGAAGCGCTTAAAATTAAAAGAGGGCGAAAAGGTGAGGTGGATGATCTTACCGTGGATGGAGGGACTTTCTAGTATTGCTAGATGGCGTTGCTCTTTTTCCATTATAGTGAAATAAAATGATGAAACGTATCAAACTTTTAGCGGTCATCGCAGCGATGACCATCTGCGGGACGGTGTCCGCACAGGAAAACTTTTTCAAGGCATCATATTCAAATGTCGAGATCAAGGCGAGTGCGGGAGGAATTTCCCTCTCACAGAACCTGAATGGACTCTCGGTAGGAGTCTCACAGGCGAGAGCGCTTCCTGGCGAGCTGCCTTTCCTCTACGAATATGGCGCGGATCTGCTGATGGCGTTCGGGGACAACAAATCGACCCTCGTCTCAGCGGTGGTGCCAGTCAACCTGATGTACAAGCTTGATCTTGGGCAGATTCAATTGGTTCCATTCGCAGGCCTCAACCTGACCGCACACATCATCGGCCAGAGCAAGTATGATGAATACACCTTCAACTGGTTCAAGAAAGACGAGGACGGCAATGCCAGCAACCGCTTTCAACTCGGTACCCAATTCGGAGCGAAAGCCCTCTACGGCAAGTATTTCCTTGGAATATCCTACCAGCCGTCCCTTACCAAGTTCGATGACAACACCAGCCTCAACATTCTCAACGTCTCCGTCGGACTGACGTTCTAACAATTCAAAATATGATAAGACGAATATATATTGTAGTTATGGCCGCTCTTGCAGCCTTCGCCCTATTTTCCTGCGGTAAGGAGAATCCGGAGAACACCAACGGTCTCATTGGCTCTTGGCAGAACCTCAAGATTGACTATGTATTTAATGGTGATGTGATTGGCACAGAAGATTATTCTGAAGTTGACAACGCAGTCCTTACGTTTGGAAAGGACGAACACATCGAATCTATGGCAGGAATCGAAGGTGGAGACGCTGAATTCCCGATTGCGGTTCCGTACTATTATTCTCCTAAGGATAAGACGGTGGAGATCACACTTCTGTATTTCAAGTTTGTGTTGAATGTCGATAAACTGACATCCTCGGAACTTGTCCTTAGTAATGAGGATATGATTAACATAAAGCTCAATGGCGGCACAGACTCTTTAGGAGAAGTTGTGGACACTTACAAAGGTGTCAAAATTTATGAATATGAAGATGACCTTATCTACACTTTGTGCTATGTGGCGAATGGCAAGGTAATCCCGTGCGACAAGTTGTCCGAAGACGACATTGAAGGCACTTTCACTGGAGACATAAACGGCTATTACGACAAGACCACCGCTTATTTCAAGAGGATGAGATAGGAGGCTCCTATCGCGTTTGTATATTCAAGTCGCTTTTGGCAGTTCTGCGATCTGCGATTTGGTTTAGCGATTGGGTCGTGGTTTGTCCGGGGAAACGCTTGAATCGCCGGACAAAACCGGCAACGATATGAGTTTGTCCGGTGAGGGTGGGGATTCACCGGACAAGGCGATTTTGAAAAGGATAACTTGGGTTGGCCGGGGGTGGCGTGTTTGAGGCACGTGAGGAATTCTGAGTTTTTACGAATCGCTTTCAGAGTAATGTGCCACAGAACAGTGTAGAATGACGATAAGCCTGAA
>ERZ824488.2548-NODE-2548-length-15890-cov-114.351437_pt1 | contig 15890 bp, 10 predicted proteins | sample MGYA00519936_ERZ824488 | MGnify/ENA primary metagenome ERZ824488 (study PRJEB31778, sample SAMEA3449153) | human gut metagenome | biome: human gut; feature: human-associated habitat; material: faeces | place: United Kingdom | collected 2010/2012 ... | reverse complement strand
AACGGGCTGCGTAAGGTGGAGATGATTCCGGAGTCGTTGGAGCCTATGTGACCGACGATGCGGCGGGCGCTTACGGTCTGTGACCGCACTAATTCCGCGGAAAGTAGAACGGGCTGCGTAAGGTGGAGATGATTCCGGAGTCGTTGGAGCCTATGTGACCGACAATGCGGGTGTCGCTTACAGGCTGTGACCGCACTAATTCCGCGGAAAGTAGGACGGGCTGCGTAATGTGGAGATGATTCCGGAGCCATCGGCGTCTATGTGGCCGACGATGCGGCGGGCGCGGACAGGCTTGCGGTTGTAGAAATCGGCAGCGCTGGAATCCAATGAGTTGACACGCACGACCTGGGCGGAGTGGATGAACTTGCCGTCACCGATGTACATCCCCACGTGCGTGATCCGCTCCCTGGTGGTGTCGGTCGCGGCCTTGCCCCAGAACAGAAGGTCGCCAGGAAGCAGACCGCTCCAGTCAACATCCCCGTTGTCCTTGAATATTCCCACATCCTCTCCGATCCTTGCCTGTTGGGAGGCGTTGCGCGGAAGGAGCACTCCGTTGGCGAAATATACGCTGCGGGTGAATCCGCTGCAGTCCACGTTCTTGATGGACGTGCCGCCCCACATGTACGGTACGCCGAGGAACCTGTAACCCGTGGTCAGAAGATCCTGCCTGAAATCATTCCCGGCCGTGGTTCTGTCCTTGCGGTCTTTGGCCCATTTGTAGAACACCGCGACATCTTTAGCGGGAACATAACCGGTCTTGCCTGACGGCAGCACGACTCCGACAAACTTCTTCTTCAGAACCGCCTGCCCCTCCTCATAGCCTTTGTAACGTCCTCCGGCATGCGTCCTAACACTGTACATGATTCTCACGATGTCTCCGAGCACGAAATCGGAGACAATCCTGGAATCCATCGAAGGCTCCTCGTAAATGTGTGAGAAAGCCGCTGTGCAGATGTATTTCGGAGCCTCAAGGTAGTCCTGAAGCTCTTCCTCGCTCATCGGCACGAGCCCCATCTCGTTGACCCAGGCCGTGTAAGGCTCCGGACTCTTTATCTTGACCCAGTAGCTTGACTTATCCAGGACCTCGACCACCGTCCCCATCAACGCCTGGTCTCCAAGCTCGGCGGCGTAGTCCGGTGCCTCGCGCATAAAGTTGGCGGAAAACTCAACCACAGCCCATTTCTTAGAGGTTTCCTGCGCTGAGGCGGCACAATTGAATGACAGAGCGACCGCGGCCGCCGAAGACAAAATTTTCAGGAATATGTTCATATCGACATCTGTTTATAATCAATAAACTGTTCTGCTTGAAATGCCCTTTCGTGGTTCAAACCAATCAAAAACCTTCTCTTTCCGGAACCAATGACGGATCCAACTTGTAAAAATATTCACAATTCATTAGTTTTGCAAGGAATATGTCGTACTTTTCGGTGGCACGTGTCGGGAAAAGGGGATAGGGCAATCACATCCGGACGTGGAACAGGAGTTCTCCTTAATGGATTTCTTTGAAAACCGAATGCCCGGAATAGGACAATCACAATTGAACGTGGAACTGAAGAGGACGCGAAGGAAAGATGAATCGGAAGAAGGAGTAACGGCTGCATTATGTTTGGTTTTTCAGAAGGGAAAAGATACAATTCGTTCGTGGGTTATTACCGCCGCAGGTACGGTGAGCGGCTCCAGAAACTTGTTCTGGACGCAGGGTTCTCGTGCCCTAACCGGGACGGAACCGTGGGGCGGGGAGGGTGTACCTACTGCGACAACGCCGCTTTCCATCCTGGTTACAGTACTCCGGGGAAGCCGCTTCTGACACAGATTGACGAAGGAATAGAGTTCCAAAAGGTGCGATATCCGAGGGCGAGGCACTACCTGGCATATTTCCAGGCATATTCAAACACATACGGTCCGTTGGATCGGTTGAAGGCTCTTTATGAGGAGGTCCTGAGCCATCCGGAGGTGGTGGGGCTCGTGATCGGCACGCGTCCGGATTGTGTCGATGAGAAGAAGCTGGACTATCTGGCTGGCTTGGCGTCGGGGCGTGTCCTTTCAGGGTGGCAAAGATCCCTTCGGCAGGCTCCGGGACCGACTGTCCAGGCCCCGGTTCCGGATACCCTCACCGCCCCCATAGTGGTGGTAGAGTACGGCATCGAGTCCTGCCACGACAGCACCCTGCGCCACATCAACCGCTGCCACAGCTTCGAGTGCGCCCGCAAAGCCGTGGAAATGACCGCCGAAAGAGGCATCGACACCGGAGCCCACTTCATTCTCGGCCTCCCCGGCGAGACCAGAGAGATGCTCCTCGACCAATGCGGCCTTATCTCCTCCCTCCCGCTGCGCTCCGTCAAATTCCACCAGCTCCAGATTGTCAGAGGCACAGTGATGGAAAAGGAATATGCCGCCGACCCCTCAGCCTTCTACCGTCCCGGTCTTGATGAATATCTTGACTTTGTCATCGACATCCTCGAACGCCTGCGCCCCGACCTTTACATCGAACGGGTCGCCGGCGAGGTCCCGCCCCGCTTCGTGAACGACACCCCTTGGGGACTCGTCCGAAACTTCGAGATCCTCCGCCTTCTGGACAAACGTCTTGAGGAACGGGACACGTGGCAAGGCCGTTTATATTCAAAGCCTTGATTAATCGGCTGGCACAACTTTCACTTGCCGGAAGGCCGGCTGTCGGGCCGGAAGTCGAATTTTTTGAGGCCATAGAGGCAGAACAACCCTCCGGCCAAGCCAACTATTGCGTGAAAATTCTTATATTTGTCAAATTTATTTGATTACAATGGCGAAGTTTGTAAACCGAGAGATTCCTGAAGGCCTCACCTTCGATGACGTTTTGCTGGTTCCGGCACATTCCGATGTACTTCCTCGTGACGTGGATGTCACAACAAATTTCACGACTGACATCAAGCTCCACACCCCGATCGTGTCGGCCGCGATGGACACAGTCACAGAAGCCGATCTTGCCATAGCGATGGCGAGGGCCGGTGGTATCGGTGTGATTCACAAGAATATGACCATCGAGCAGCAGTGCGAGCAGGTGCGTCACGTGAAGAGGGCTGAGAACGGAATGATCTACGATCCTGTGACGATCAGCCCGGACGCGAATGTCGGCAACGCCCTCGCGATGATGAAGAAGCATCACATCGGCGGCATTCCTGTCGTGGACGCCAACGGCTTCCTCATCGGAATCGTCACTAACCGTGACTTGAGGTTCCAGGAGGATATGCAGCTGCCGATTTCCGAGGTTATGACAAAGGAGAACCTCGTGACCGCGCCTAAGGGCATCACCCTGGCCGACGCCACGAAGATCCTCCAGCACAGCAAGGTCGAGAAGCTTCCTGTTGTTGATAATGACGGCAAGCTCGTCGGCCTGATCACCTACAAGGACCTTATGAAGATCAAGGACAACCCTATCGCCTCCAAGGACAGCAAGGGCCGCCTCCTCGTCGCCGCCGCCGCCGGAATCAAGTCCGACACGCTCAACAGGATCGGTCTTCTGATCGACGCCGGAGCCGACGCTGTTGTCCTCGACACCGCCCACGGACACTCCGAAGGTGTGCTCAGGATGATCAAGAAGGCCTGCGACGCCTATAAGGATTTCCAGATCATAGCCGGAAACGTCGCCACCGCCGCCGGTGCCAAGGCTCTCGCCGATGCCGGAGTCAAGGCCGTGAAGGTCGGAATCGGCCCGGGCTCGATCTGCACCACGAGAATCATCGCCGGAATCGGCGTGCCGCAGCTGACGGCCGTAATGGAGGCCGCATATGCCCTCAAGGGAACGGGCGTGCCTGTGATCGCTGACGGCGGTATAAGATATTCAGGAGACATCGTCAAGGCGCTTGCCGCCGGTGCCAGCACCATCATGGCAGGCTCCCTGCTCGCCGGAACGGAGGAATCCCCAGGCGAGACAATCATCATGAACGGCCGCCGCTTCAAGTCCTACCGCGGAATGGGATCCCTCGAAGCGATGGAGCAAGGCTCGAAGGACAGGTATTTCCAGGACATGGAGTCCGACATCAAGAAGCTCGTACCAGAAGGAATCGTGGCCCAGGTGCCTTACAAGGGGACCGTCTCAGAGGTTGTCTATCAGCTTGTCGGCGGACTCAGGGCCGGAATGGGCTACTGCGGAGCGCATACTGTCGAGGAACTCAGGAACGCCCAGTTCGTGCGCATCACCAACGCCGGCTTCCTTGAGAGCCACCCACACGATGTAACCATCACCAAGGAAGCCCCTAACTATTCCCGCTAATCAATGATGCTCAGGAGGTTCCGCATATTCATGATGGCCGTCGCCGTTGCCGCCCTTCCGTCCTGCAAGGCAATATCCTCGCTGATTCACGACGGGGAGGTTGTCGCCAGGCTGGGAGACCATAAACTCTATCGCTCGGAACTGGACGATGTGATCCCCAAGGGCACGTCTCCGGAGGACAGCGTGAACCTTGCGAACCTCTACATCAACTCGTGGGTGAAGGACAAGGCTTTCCTCGACATAGCTCAGCAGCGTCTCTCCAAGGAGGAAAAGGATGTCTCGAAGGAGCTTGAGGCCTACCGCCAGTCGCTTCTGCGGTACCGCTACGAGCAGCGCTACATCAACGAGCGCCTCGACACCACCGTCTCAAAAAAGCAGATTGATGAATATTATGGCTCCCACAAAGAGTCCTTCAAGCTGGAGCGGCCGATCCTCAAAGCCCGTTTTATGAATATTCCGAAAGATTCTCCGAATCTTCAGAAGATCAAGAAGCTGATGTCTTCGGACAATGTTGAGGACGTGGTGGCCGCTGACAGCATCGCCTTCAATTCGACCCGGCGTTACCATGACTATTCCAATGGCTGGATAGACGCGGTGAAACTGGCCGCCGAGTTCGGTGTGGACTATGTTCAGATGCTCTCACAGCGTAGCGGCAACTTCATAGAGATGCCGGACGGGGATGCCAACATCTCTGTCGCGTTCATAGTGGATTACCGGAGGGCCGGGGAGATCGCTCCGGTGGAATACTGTGAGGACAGGATAAAGGACATCATCATCAGCGGAAGAAAGCACGAGCTCCTGGCCGGTTTGGAACGGGACTTGATAGAAGACGCCAAGGTTAAGGAGAATTTTGAAATATATTCGAAATGATAAAGAAAACAGCAATCACCATCTTCGCCCTCGCAGCGACCTGCGCGATGGCTTCTGCCCAGAAATACAAGTACGTTGACAAGACCGTCGCCGTTGTCGGCAACGAGGCGATCATGATCTCCGACATCGAAGGGGCGGTCAAGGACCGCAGCGCCCAGGGCTTTTCATCAGACAGGAATGTCCGCTGCGAGGTGCTGGAATCGATTCTCGAATCGAAGATATTCCTGATGCAGGCCAGGATCGACTCTCTCACGGTCAATCAGGACATGGTTGAGGGAAGCCTTTCCCAGCAGGCGGACAGGATGCTGACCTACCTCGGCGGCGAGGACAAGGTTGAGGAATATTTCGGCAAGCCTCTCTACCGCCTCCGTCAGGAATGGCGCAAGCAGTACGAGGACATGAGCCTCACACAGCAGGCCCAGCAGGAGATCATGAAGAAGATCCCGGAGATGACACCTTATGATGTAAAGGAATATCTTGACACGGTTGACACCAAGAACCTTCCGATAGTTCCTATCAAGTACCAGCTCAGTCAGATCTGCCGTTATCCGGACCGCGAGGCCGCGAACATGGCCGTGCGCGAGAAGTTGCTGGACCTCCGCGAGAGGATCATCAACGGAGAGAAGTTCTCCACTCTTGCTCGAATATATTCGGAGGATCCGGGTAGCGCCCGTAAGGGTGGCGAGCTTGGAATGGCCTCGAAGTCAATCTTCTGGCCTGTGTTTTCAGACGCCGCTATGGCTTTGAAGCCGGGTGTTATCTCGCAGATTGTCGAAACTCCTGACGGATTCCACATCATCGAGGTCATCGAGAAGAAAGGCGACATGTTCAACGCCCGCCACATTCTGATGAAGCCTAAATACACTGATGACGACAGGGATAAGGCGTTCAAGACTCTGGACAGCCTCCGTACCGAGATCAACAATAACGCCGTGACGTTCCAGATGGCGGCGAACTTCTACTCACAGGATCCGGCCACCAGGACCAACGGCGGTCAGATGTCCGATCCGAACACCGGCTCGGCATATTTCGAGATTGACCAGCTCAAGCCGGAGGACTATCTGGCCATCAAGGACTTGAAGGAGGGCGAGATCTCCGAGCCTGTGGAGTCCACTGACAATGATGGCCGTCAGGATCAGGTCAAAGACTATGTCGTTGGAAAGACCATCTACAAGATCATCCGTGTTGACAAGATCATTCCGGCCCACACTGCGTCGTTTGAGGAGGATTTCAGCCAGCTTCAGGAGCAAGTCCGTCAAGACAAGCAGATGAAGGCCATCGATGACTTCCTCGCCGGCAAGATCAAGGAGACCCACATTGTCATCGACCCGATGTTCAAGGACTGCGAGTTCCGTCGTCCGGGTTGGGCTTCAAAGTTCTCTGAAGACTGATGCTTGCGAGACGTCTGGCATATTCATTGATCCTTCTGCTGGTTTCGTTCGGCCTTTTCGCCCAGAACACCGAGCAGAAGGACAGTCTTGTGCGCCTGCTCGGATGTGATGAGCTTCAGCAGGTCGAGGAATATGGCCAGAGCTACAGGAAGGCTTTGGGACATGCCAGATTCGAGCACAATTCAACTCTTCTGATCTGCGACACCGCCTTGTGGAATGTCAACCAGAATGTTATAAACGCTTTCGGCAACGTCCAGATCATTCAGAACAACACAGTGCTCAGCAGCGAGAGCCTCGACTATCTCATCGACCAGAACCTCGCTCAGTTCAGAGGCGCGCTGGTCCAGCTTAGGGACAAGGACGGGAACACCCTGCGTACCACTGACCTGGACTATAACACCAAGGACAGTGTGGCCGTGTTCAGGAACGGCGGTGCCTTGCGCGACAAGGACGGCCAGATCATCGAGAGCGATGACGGCCATTACTATTCCAAGCTCAAGACGTTCAGTTTCACGAACAACGTCAACATGTACACTGACTCGATATTCGTGAAGACTGATGATCTGGACTACAACACAGGCACGAACGTAGCCACTTTCGGAACCGGCACCAACGCATGGAGGGACAACAACATGCTTTCTTCTCAGGCCGGTTTTTACGAGCGGACTTTGGAAAAGTTCACGTTCTTCAGGAACGTGCATATTCTTACCGAGAACCAGGAGGCATGGGCTGACACCTTGGTATATTACCGGGTTCCGAACAATGTGGAGATGTTTGGCCATGTGGAACTGCTTGACACGACTCGCAATGTGGCCGCGGTGGCCGGTTATGTGCAGTATATAGATTCCTTGTCATTCATAAAGTTGACCCGTGAGCCGGCTGTGATAGCGATCAGCGAGCAAGGGGAAAAGAGAGATACAGCTTACATCGGTGCGGACACATTGATTCTGCGCTCCATACCGAAATGTGATGTGGATTCATCGGAGATTTCCAATTCGGCAAGCCGTCTGAAAGAGATAAACGTGGATCCTGTCACGGAGTACCGTCGCAAGGCCTACGAGGCAGCCAAGGCCGCGGCCGAAGAGGCCCGCAAGAAGCGGGAAGAGGAAGACCCTAACGCCGCCGGAGCCTCCGACAGAGGCGCCTCCGCTGTCAAGCCAGGTGGAAAACCGACCGGGAAACCGGCTGTCAAGGCAACTGGAACGGCTACAGGAAAGACGGCGGGAACAACGGCTGTCAAGGCAACAGGAACGGCTATAGGAAAGACGGCGGGAACAACGGCTGGAAAGACAGGTGATAATTCAGGAGGAAAGGCGATCTCGAAATCCGGAAAACTGTCAGGTGACGCGATGATCGGCGATCCTGTGACGAAAGGCCGTCAAGGCCTTCCCGCTCCATGGGATGATGTCATTGAATATGCTCCTCCACGGTTCCAATTGCCGGACACCCTGAAAACGTCGCCGGACACCCTGAAAACGTCGCCGGACACTGTACGTGTTCCAAGCGACAGTCTGGCGGCGAAGACCCTTTCCGCGGTCACTGAACCTGTTTCGGTCACTGAGCCTGCCGAAGTGACCAATCCGCAATCACCGGATTCCCTTACCGTCCCTACGGATTCCCTTACCGTCCCTACGGATTCCCTGACCGTCCCTACGGATTCCCTTACCGTGCCGGGTGATTCCCTGCATGTTCCCACTGACTCTTTGTCTTTGGCCCCCAAGGATTCCACGAAGATCAGTTTCATCTATGGCATACGTAACGTCAAGGTGTTCCGTAACGACATGCAGGTCGCATGCGACTCTCTTGCCTACACGGATCTTGACTCTTTGATAAGGTTGTATGAAAACCCGATTGTCTGGAATGAGATCAAGCGGCAGTACAGTGCCGACAGTATAACCGTCATTGTCAAGAACCGGTCCATTGACCGCGCCAGCTTGATGTCCAATGCCTTTATAATAGTGCAGGAGGACACCTTGTCCTATGACCAGATCCGTGGAACAGAGATGATGGCATACTTTGACAGTACCGGTGCGTTGAGGCGGTTCGACTCGATGGGTGGCGCGTCCGGAGTCTTCTACATCGAGGAGAACGGAAGTCTGGCCACCGTCAACAAATTCGAGTCAAAGATGTTGACTGCGACATTGAAGGACGGTAATATTCAGGACTTGAACTACTTCGATGCCGTGAAGACAGATGCCTACCCGGTCGTCCAGATGAAAAAGGACGAGAAGATTCTGAAGGGATTCGACTGGCAGCCGGACAAACGTCCCAAGGGACCGGAGGACATCACGCCATATAAGCCGCGAGAATCCCAGAGGAAAGTCTATGAGAATGTGCCGAGAGCCGAATTCGCGCAGACGGACATCTACTTCCCGGGCCACATGAACAGCGTCTATAAGATGCTGGCCAGACAGGATTCCTTGAAACGGGTCCGTAACGCTGAGCGCAGAAGGCTTGAGGCCGAGCGCAAGGCTGAGGCTGCCAGGATTGCCGACAGCCTTAGGATCGTTGCCGCCGCCGACAGCCTTGCTTTGGCGGACAGCCTTGCCCGTGCCGACAGTCTGGCTCTGAGAGACAGCCTTGCCAGCCGTGATTCTTTGGCGCGACAGGACAGCCTTGTGGTTTCAGATTCGTTGTCGGTCAGCAAGGCCGATTCATTGGCCAATGATCCTTCGGCCATAAAGAAGGCTGAGCAAGAACGCAAAAAGGCTGAGAGAGAGAAGGCGCGAAAAGATCGTCAGGCGGCCAAGGAGGCCAGATGGGCTGAACTTGACGCCCGTGATGCCGCCAAGGCTAAGGCCAAGGAGGAGAAAGCGTTGAAGAAGAAGCGTCAGAGGACCCTCAAGACATTGAAGGCGATGGAGAAACGTCGTGCTAAGGAAGAGAGGATGCTTGAACGCTACAAGGCTCGTTACGAAAAACAGAAAGCCAGAAAAGCCGCACGGAAAGCCGGTAAAAATAAGGACTGACCTGAAGGCCAGTCCTTGATCCTTTATAATAGAATCCTTTTTTAGAGAAGTTTCTTCTTGAGGGCGTCGATCATGTCCACGGTCATGGTCTCCAGATCATAGGACGGTGTCCATCCCCACTCCTCGCGGGCGCAGGAATCATCCATCTTGTCCGGCCAAGAGTCAGCGATCGCCTGACGTACCGGATCCACCTCATAGCGCATCTTGAATCCAGGAATATGTTCCTGAATCTTGTGGTAGATAATCTCCGGATCAAAGCTCATGGAGGCGATGTTGAACGAGTTGCGGTGTTTCAGCTTGGAAGGATCCGCGTTCATGATGTCCACGGCGGCCTTCAGCGCGTCAGGCATGTACATCATGTCCATGAATGTCCCGGCCGCGATAGGGCAGACAAACTCTTCGCCTTTTACTGCCGCATAGTAGATCTCAACGGCATAGTCTGTCGTGCCGCCTCCAGGAAGTGTCACATTGGAGATAAGTCCAGGGAACCTTACCGAACGGGTGTCCACACCGTATTTGGTGTGATAATAGTCACTCAGCAACTCGGTGGCCACCTTGGTCACGCCGTACATCGAACGAGGCCTCTGGAGCGTGTCCTGAGGAGTGTTCTGATGCGGAGTCTCAGGGCCGAACGAACCGATCGAGGATGGTGTGAACACAGCGACATTGTTCTCCCTCGCGATCTCAAGAATATTCATGAGTCCGTCTATCTGGATGTGCCATGCCAGCTGCGGCTTCCTTTCCGCGACAGCCGAGAGCAGGGCGGCGAGATTGTAGATTGTGTCGATGTTGTACTTCTTCACGATGCCCAAAAGTTGCTCACCGTTGCAGACATCAGCCTCCTCGGCGGGACCGCTCTCAAGCAGAACACCCTTTGGCTCAGCACCTTTGATGTAGCCGGCGACAACGTTGCCCTCCGGGTACATATTCCTGATTTTCATTGTCAGCTCCGAACCGATCTGTCCGGTCGAACCTATCACTAGTACATTTTTCATTGCGGATCGCTTGTTTATTGCTAAATTAGCAAGTGCAAATTTACATTATTTTCTGACAAGAGCCCTTATTTATAATAAAATATTATCGATTTTGTCAAAAATTAATATATTTGTCAGTGCGAAATCGAAACGTTTTAAAATTTTATCAATATGTACGGAAAATTCCAGGAACATCTACAGGCAGAGCTTGCCTCCATCAAGGAAGCCGGACTCTACAAGAACGAGAGAAACATCGCATCCGCCCAATCCGCCGAGATCACTCTCCAGGACGGCAGCAAGGCTCTTAACTTCTGCGCCAACAACTATTTAGGTTTGGCTGATTCCCCGAGGCTCATCGAGGCGGCCAAGAAGGCTATGGACGAGAGGGGATTCGGAATGTCCTCTGTCCGTTTCATCTGCGGAACCCAGGATCTTCACAAGGAGCTTGAGGCTGCCATCTCCGACTTCTTCCACACAGAGGACACCATCCTCTACGCATCATGCTTCGATGCCAACGGTGGGGTGTTCGAGCCTCTGCTCACGGCTGACGACGCCATCATCTCAGATTCCCTGAACCACGCCTCCATCATCGACGGAGTGCGTCTTTGCAAGGCTGTCCGTTACCGTTACGCCAACGCTGATATGGCCGACCTTGAGCGTTGTCTCCAGGAGGCTCAGGCCCAGAGGTTCCGCATCATCTGCACCGATGGAGTCTTCTCAATGGATGGCAACGTCGCTCCGATGGACAAGATTTGCGAGCTGGCCGAGAAGTATGACGCCCTCGTGATGGTTGATGAGAGCCATTCCGCCGGCGTTGTCGGCAAGACCGGCCACGGAGTCGCAGAGCAATATGACTGCTATGGCCGCATTGACATATTCACAGGCACCCTCGGCAAGGCGTTCGGTGGCACCGTCGGCGGATTCACCACAGGCCGCAAGGAGATCATCGACATGCTCCGCCAGCGCTCGCGTCCGTATCTCTTCTCCAACTCTCTGCCGCCTATGATCGTGGCCGCCGGCATCGAGATGTTCAAGATGCTCAAGGAAAGCAACGAGCTTCACGACCGCCAGCAGGAGAACGTGAACTACTTCCGTGACAAGATGTTGGCCGCCGGCTTCGACATCAAGCCGACCCAGAGCGCCATCTGTGCCGTGATGCTCTACGATGCTCCTCTGTCCCAGAAGTTCGCCGCCAAGATGGCCGAGGAAGGAATATTCGTGACCGGCTTCTACTATCCGGTTGTCCCTAAGGGCCAGGCCCGCATCCGCGTCCAGCTCTCAGCCGCCCACAAGCGCGAGCACCTCGACAAAGCCATCGCCGCCTTCATCAAAGTCGGCAAGGAACTCGGTGTCATCAAATAACCTTTCTTTGAATATCCCGACGGTCTCCCTGAGCCTCCCTCGTCGCTTCGACAGGCTCAGCGACCAACCGGAACCAAAGCCCCGGACGCTGAGCCAGTCGAAGCGCCCGGGGCTTTTGGCTTACCTTTAGCTGTACTATAAGGACTAATGACGCCACGACTGCAACCGCGATCGAAGCGCCCAGGGCTTTTGGCTTACCTTTAGCTGAAGATCAAGGCAGTCCCTGAGCCAACGGTGCGCTGAGCTTGCCGAAGTCTCAAAGGGGGAGACTGTCTTAAAAGTAAAAGTACCCCCCCAGTGAGGATTGATAATTCGTTGTCGCCCCTGTATAGGGGTACAGACTTTTCTACTCTCGCCGAGACTTTTCAGACAGTCTGGGGGGGACCGAGGGAGTGCGCCTGCGTGGCGTTTAATTGCTTAGTAACCAATAAAATAAACATTCTCGTGGTTCGGTTTTGTCCACCACGAGAATGCTTTTATTGTTGATAACCAGTTGGTTATCTGCCACGGAAATTTACTCCGCGTAGAGCGAGATGATGTTTAGGATGACCTGAGAGGCCTTCTCGATGCTCTGGAGAGGAACGAACTCCATCTTGCCGTGGAAGTTCAGGCCGCCGGCGAAGATGTTCGGGCAAGGCAAGCCCTTGAAACTGAGGTTAGCCCCGTCGGTACCGCCACGGATCGGCTGGATCTTAGGCTTGATTCCGGCCATCTCCATAGCCTTCACGGCTTTCTCGACAACGTGATAGTGCGGCTCAACCTGCTCGCGCATATTGTAGTACTGATCTTTGATCACAGCCGTCGCCGTGCCCTCACCGTACTTTACATTGATGAAGTCCACGCACTTCTGCATAATAGCCTTCTTGCTCTCGAACTCCTTGCGGTCGTGGTCACGGATGATGTAGGTGATGTCAGCCTCCTCGACCGTTCCGTTGAACCCGACGATATGGAAGAACCCTTCGTACCCTTCGGTATATTCAGGTCTCTGCTGGACCGGCAGCAGTCCGTTCAGTTCAGTCGCGATCAGAATGGCGTTCTTCATCTTGCCCTTGGCGTAGCCAGGATGCACATTCCTTCCTTGAATATGTATCTTCGCCGAAGCCGCGTTGAAATTCTCGAACTCCAGCTCTCCGATCTCGCCGCCATCCATCGTGTAGGCATATTCAGCCCCGAACTTCTTGACATCGAACTTAACGACTCCGCGTCCGATCTCCTCGTCTGGCGTGAACCCGATCTTGATCTCACCGTGCTTGAACTCAGGATGCTCCACGATGTACTGCACCGCGTCCATAATCTCCGCCACACCGGCCTTGTCGTCCGCGCCAAGCAGCGTGGTTCCGTCCGTGGTGATCAGCGTCTGACCCACGTAGTGAAGCATCTCCGGGAACTCCGAAGGCTTCAGCGCCAGGCCCGGCACACCTTTTAAAGGAATATCCCCGCCGTCATATTCATTGATTATCTGAGGTTTGACATTCGCGCCCGATGCGTCCGGAGCGGTGTCCACGTGGGCGATGAAGCCGATCGCCGGCACTTTCGCCTCGATGTTCGAAGGGATCGACCCCATCACGTAACCATATTCATCCAGAGTGGCTTCCACTCCGAGAGCCTGAAGCTCGTCGCGCAGCATCCGCAGCAGATTGAGTTCTTTTTCCGCCGAAGGCTGGCTCTCTGATTCCTCGTTCGACTGAGTGTCAACGCTGACGTACCTCAGGAACCTGTCCAAAACTTTTTCCATGTTGTTGTTATTTTCTGGCCGCTGAGCCTGTCGAAGCGACTTCCATAACGGCACTTCGGCAGGCTCGGTGGCCGTTTGTTTATTCCTTAGCCCTCAAAGAAGCGATCACCGTGTAGGCGATGATTCCGATGAACGGAATGATCGCTATGGCCTCGCCATACTGCGCGTTCCAATCCGCCATGAACCAATCCACGTTGAAGAACTTCAGCAGCGCGCTCACGACACCCATCAACGCGCCGCCGGCGATGAATCCCGAAGCGATCAGCGTACCCTTGTTCAGACGCACCTCGTTCAGAGCCTTGTCCTTCGAGCGTGTGCTCACGTACCAGGAGATCGCGCCGCCGACCAGCAACGGCAGGTTAAGATCGATAGGAATGAACATTCCAAGCGCAAACGCCAATGCCGGTATCTTGAAAAAAGTCAGCACGATGGCCAGCACCGCACCGATTCCGTAAAGCAGCCACGGAGCGCCTCCGCCGTTCATCATCGGCTGGATCACCGCCGCCATGGCGTTGGCCTGAGGAGCCACGAGAGCCTGGTCGCCGACGAATCCGTAGGTCTTGTTCAGCACGAGCATCACGCCGCAGACTGTCGCCGCCGCGACAGCCACACCCATGAACTTCCAGCCTTCCTGCTTCTTTGGCGTGCTTCCGATCCAGTAACCGATTTTGAGGTCGGTGATGAATGAACCTGCAACCGAAAGCGCCGTGCAGACAACTCCTCCGATGATCAGGGCCGCTGCCATACCAGCGTTGCCCTTAAGACCCACAGCCACAAGGATCAGCGCCGCGATGATCAGCGTCATCAGCGTCATTCCGCTCACCGGGTTTGTACCCACGATGGCGATGGCGTTGGCCGCCACGGTAGTGAACAGGAACGAGATGATCGCCACGATCAGCAGCCCGACAACTGCCTGCCAGATGTTGTTCACAACTCCTCCGAACGCGAAGAAAGCGAACACAGCCAACAGCGTCAGCACAATGCCGAACACAATGGTTTTCATAGGAATATCCTCCTGTGTCCTCTCGGTGTTCTCAACCTTTCCTCCCTTCTTGCCGAACTCGCCGACAGCCAGTCCCACAGCCGACTTGATCACACCGAACGACTTGATGATGCCGATGATTCCGGCGGTCGCGATGCCACCGATGCCGATGTGCCTTGCATAATCCTTGAATATCTGGTCAGGGCTCATCTCTCCGATTGTCATTGTCACTCCGGTGTTCATCAGATCAATCACCTGTCCGCCCCAGATGAGGTTCATCAGCGGGATGATCACCAGCCACACCAGGAAACTGCCGCAGCAGATGATGAAGGCATATTTCAGGCCCACGATGTAGCCGAGGCCCAGCACAGCCGCTCCGGTGTTCAGTTTCAGAACGACCTTCGCCTTGTCAGCGATTGCCTGTCCGAATCCCATCACGGTGGTGCTGACCGTATCCGCCCACGCACCGAAAGTGCTGACAATGAAGTCATAAAGACCTCCGATGAGACCGCTCACCAGAAGCGTTCCAGCTCCCTTGCCGCCGCCTTCGCCGCTAACGAGGATCTGTGTCGTGGCCGTGGCTTCAGGGAAAGGATATTTTCCGTGCATCTCTTTCACGAAATATTTCCGGAAAGGGATGAGGAACAATATTCCTAAAACACCGCCGAGCAGCGACGAGAGGAACATCTGCATAAAGTTGACATCAACTCCAAGAATGTAGATGGCAGGAAGTGTGAATATAGCGCCCGCCACCACAGCTCCGGAGCAGCCTCCGATCGACTGGATGATGACGTTCTGTCCCAGACCTTCCTTCTTGCCGAGTGCGCTTGTCAGACCCACCGCGATGATCGCGATCGGGATCGCCGCCTCGAACACCTGTCCCACGCGCAGCCCCAGATAGGCCGCCGCCGCGGAGAAGATGACCACCATCAGCAATCCAAGGGTCACTGAATATGGCGTGACTTCCGCCCATTTCCTCTCCGCCCCCAAGAGCGGCTTGTACTCCTCGCCCGGTGCCAGCTCCCTTTGAGCGTTCTCCGGTAAAGCATTTCTTTTTTCTTCCATTGATCGTTATTTTGTTTTCATTTCTTTCTTGTCATTCCGTCCGGCCCCCTCGATAGGCTCAGGGTCCGGTGTCGGTCGCTGAGCCTGTCGAAGCGCACCGACAAAAAACAAATATACTATATTAAGGTGAAAATCCCCACTCATCGAAAATTTTTATAAAAAAATGTCAAAAAAAATTTGGAGGTAAAGAAAAAGTGCGTATCTTTGCAGCCCGTTTCGGAAGAAGCGGTACAAAAATAAGTTCATTGACAATACTGAGAGATTACAACGAGGTAAGTGAAAAGAAGAAAGGA
>ERZ824488.2547-NODE-2547-length-15894-cov-2.867668_pt1 | contig 15894 bp, 14 predicted proteins | sample MGYA00519936_ERZ824488 | MGnify/ENA primary metagenome ERZ824488 (study PRJEB31778, sample SAMEA3449153) | human gut metagenome | biome: human gut; feature: human-associated habitat; material: faeces | place: United Kingdom | collected 2010/2012 ... | reverse complement strand
AAATAAAATCAAAATTTATGATAAAATAAGTATAATAATATGAAAAAATAATAATTTAAAAATATCATGGGGAAATCTCATGATATTTTTTGTTGTAATAAATATCAATTATTAAGATGAAAATATAAATCATAATAAAATAAGAAAAAGGTGATAATATGGAAATTGATAAACTGAGTGAAATACTTAGAAGTTATACAGATAAAATAAAGTATAATAGCGGATTTGCATCATTTAAAAGAAATTATGTTAGCAATGATTATGTGAATGTTAAAGGAAATGAGGCGACCTTTTACGGAACTGTATTTGATGAACATCACAGAAAAAGTTATACTTCTATGATAAGCATAAATACATACGCAAGAACTATATCCAATGTAAGCTGTGATTGTCAAAATGTATTTAATAATAAGGGGCCTGTTGTTTGTCCTCATATAGTAGCAACAGTTCTTACAGGAATAAAAAAACTTAGAGATAAAACAAAAGAAGAGTTTTCTGAAGGTGATATAGTACTAAATCCATCTATAACCTTTGATATTAGTCAATCTAGAAATGGAAACTTAGGTGGAAATTTAAATATAGAGGGCGTAGATAAATTAGAATATGCCAATATATTTCAATCATATAAAGATAATTATAAATACCACCTTATGACAGATGGTAGTTATATAGATTTGAAGGATAATGATTTACAAAAAATATTTCAATTAATTGATGTGCTTGGTATATATGGTGATTTAACGAAGATTAAAATACCTGATAGTAAATCCGCATTTTTAGAGAAACTTTTAGAAGATGAACCCCTTGATTTTATTAGTGGGAAAAAATATGTTGATAATGTAATAAAAAAATATGATAAGTTAAATAAAAATATAAAAGTTCCAGAAAATTTAAATGCAAATCTTAGAAATTATCAAGTAGATGGATTTGAATTTTTTAATGCTTTAGCAAATTATAAATTTGGTGGAATATTAGCTGATGAAATGGGGCTTGGTAAAACTATTCAAACTATAGCATTTTTACTTTCTCAAAATAATAAAAAAAGTATAGTTGTAACTCCCACATCTTTAATTTTTAATTGGAAAAGTGAATTTGAAAAGTTTGCACCAGATATTAAACTGGCAGTTGCTTATGGTAGTAAATCACATAGACAAAATATACTGGAAAATTATAAAGAATATGATGTGATTTTAACTAGTTATGGTACTTTTAAAAATGATATTGAAAAATACAATGAGTTGAATTTTGATTATTGTGTAATTGATGAAGCACAAAATATAAAAAATCCAGATTCACTTATTACTAAAGCTATAAAAACTATTAATGCAGATGTTAGATTTGCTTTAAGTGGAACACCTGTTGAAAACAATCTTACGGAACTTTGGTCCATATTTGATTTTATAATGCCAGGCTATTTGTATAATAAAAATAAATTTGAAAAAATATTTGTTAATAACGATAAAAATTATAATCATTTAAAAAACTTAATTAAACCTTTTATGCTTAGAAGAACAAAAAAAGAAGTAATAGATGAATTGCCAGAGAAAATAGAGCAAAAATTTTATGTGGAGATGGAAAAAGAGCACAAGAGAGCATATAAGAGTTTTGTTAATTTAATAAAAAGAAGAATTTTAGAGAATGACGAAGATAATATGACTGTATTTTCTTATTTAACTAAACTAAGACAGCTTAGCATTGCACCAGAGATAATAGTAAAAAACTATAAAGGTAAAAATTCGAAATTAGAGATATTAATGAATATAATAAATTCACAAAAAGATAGAAAAATTTTAGTTTTTTCACAATTTACAAAAGTACTCAAGCTAATTGAAGATAGGCTAAAAGAAGAAAATATAAATTACTCTTATTTAGATGGCAAAACAGAAGCTAAAGAAAGAATAAAACTTGTGGATGATTTCAATAAAAGCAATGATAAAAAGGTATTTTTAATATCATTAAAAGCAGGAGGTACAGGACTTAATTTGACAAGTGCATCTATGGTAATTCATTTTGATCCTTGGTTTAATCCAGCAGTAGAAGCTCAAGCAAGTGATAGAGCTCATAGAATAGGTCAAAAAAATATAGTTGAAGTAATAAAACTTATATCTAAAGATACAGTAGAAGAAAAAGTTATAGCAATGCAAGAGAGTAAAAAAGAATTAATAGAAGATATAATCAATTCCAATTTAGAAAATTCTACATCATTAAAAAAACTATCCAGAGAAGATATTATTGACTTGTTTGAAAATATGGATTAAAGAAAGTTATCTTATTTATTAATTTAATAATATAGAAATTTTAATGACTTATCAACTAAATATCATTATGTATCAAACAAAAAATTAAAACATACAATGATTAATAAAAGAGAAATTTAATTTTTATAGGGGGATAAGATACTATGATAATTAGAAATGATATGAATATATCTTATGTAAGAGTATTGAATGCTTCACCAGATGCACCAGCTGTAGATATTTATATAAATGGAGGTCTTATTTTTAAAAATATAAAGTTTAAGGATTTTACAGAATATGTTCAACTTTCAATGGGTCAATATAAAATGGAAGTTTATCCCGTTGGACAAATGGATAAACCTGTCCTTGCACAAAATATTCAAGTTCCTGAAAAACAAGTTATTACTATTGCAGCAGCAGGTAATTTTGAAGACCTTCAATTAATTCCATATATAGAAGGAAATGCTGATGGTTTAGCAATGAATCAAAGTAGAGTAAGGGTTATTCATTTATCACCAGATGCGCCAGAAGTAGATGTACTTATAAATGGTCAAATAGCCTTTGATAATGTAGGATTTATGGATGCGACAGATTATATTCAAGTAGCATCGGGAACTTATAATATAGTTGTAAATTTAGCAGGAACAAATGATACAGTATTAACTTTTTCACCACAACTAAATAGTCAAAAAGTATATACTATTTATGTAGTTGGCAATCCACCAAACTTGTCAGAAATACAATCATTAGATGGTAGTACTTTTGTAAGATTTTAATATAAGGATAGAGGTTGAAAATTTGACCTCTATTTTTATATTGTATATTTCATAAATTAAATTACTATAAGATGAATAATAAGATATATTAATTGAAATATATACTAAATATGATTACAATTACAATATAATTAGAAAAGTAATAGATGTTCTTAAAAGGGGGCAAAAAGTATGAGACAGTATGAAATATTTACAGATGCTACATGTGATTTACCACAAGAAGTGATAAATGATATGGGTATTAATGTTATTCCTATGGATTTTGAAATGGATGGAAAAGTATATTCTCATTTCCCAGATGAAAGACAATTGAATATAAAGACTTTTTATGAATTATCACAAAAAGGTATAATGTCAACTACTACTCAAATTACTCCAGCTAGATTTATAGAATACTTTATACCAACCTTAGATGATGGTAAAGATATTTTATATATTTGTTTCTCGTCTGGCTTAAGTGGTACATATGGATCTTCAAAAATTGCAATACAACATTTAAAAGAAGATTATCCAGATAGAAAGATAATATCAGTTGACTCTTTATGTGCATCTTCAGGAGAAGGTCTTTTAGTTTATTTAGCAGCTAAAGAAAAGAGAAAAGGTAAAACTTTAGAAGAATTATCTAGATGGGTAGAGGAAAATAGATTAAATATATGTCATTGGTATAAAGTTGATGATTTATTTCATTTAAAGAGAGGTGGTAGAATTAGTTCTGTTGCAGCAACATTTGGAACAGCACTAAATATAAAACCATTACTTAATATGGATGATACAGGCAAATTACAATTAGTTGAAAAGCTTAGGGGAACAAAAACTTGTGAACGTCATATGATAAATAAACTTAAGGAAAATTATTTGCCAGATAAATATGATACAATAATAATTTCTCATGCGGATTGCCAAGAAGAAGCTTTAGCATTGGAAAAAATATTGAAAAAAGAATGTAAAGTAGGAGAAATAATACATTCTAAAATAGGGCCTGTAATAGGTGCACATAGTGGAAAAGGAACTTTATTAATTAATTTTTATGGAAAGCAAAGAGGATAAAATAAAAAACTATTTTCATGTTACTTATTATGAAAATAGTTTTTGTTTGTAACAAAATTCTAAATGGAAAAGTATTATATATAGAGGGGAAATTTAATCCTTCATGGTGGTGATATACATGAAATCTTGTAGAATCCAAGCGTTAATTGAAGAATTGATAATTGACTGGGATAAATTAAATTTAGCGGCAAAATTATTAGTATATATTGGTTTCTTTTTGATATTTTCCACAGTATTTATTTCTATTTATAAATCAAAGAATGTTGATTTATATGAAACTATTGAAGTGATTTTTAGAACAGCTCTTGCCTCTGTATTTGGATTTTTATTGAGTTCAAATATAAAAAACTCTTCTGAAAAAAATTCTCAAAAAAATAAAGAAAAACTTTTAGAAAAGATGACTATTAGTATGGATAAAGAAGAAGCTATAACTAAGGAATGTCAAATAAAAAAAGAAACAGATTATTATTATTATGGAGAAGGAAATACTGTTCAAGTAATGGTAGCTTTATTAATTTCAGTTATATCAGCTTTAATAATGTTAGGATTATACATTTTTGGATTTACAAATAATGGTGTAATGTTAAGTCAGTTTAGAGATTTAATGTGTACATAGGACTTTTACTTGGGGAATATAAAATCAGAAATGACTAGAATTCAAAATTAGGAAAAGGAATTTTGTGAAAAAAAAAGAGAAAATGAATTCACAAAGTTCATTATAAATCCTCTTATTTCTCTAACGTATAATGCATATTATATGATATTCTAGTGATAGGTTAGGAAATGGTTTTACCTGAATTAGGTAATTTGTATAAAACGACAATAATTAAAAGAAAAATTGAGAGGAGTACAATCAATGAGTACAATTAATAAGAAAAAAATACAAAAAGGATGGATGATGTTAATCGTTTGTATGTTAATACAAGCAGTACCATTTTGTATAGCATCAAATATACAACCTTTATTTATAAGTTCAGTAATACAAGAACATGGATTTAGTTTAACTGGATTCTCTTTAATATTTACAATAGGAACGATAGTTTCAGCAATAGCAGGTCCGTTTATAGGTTCATTATTTGGGAAAGTTAATTTAAAAGCTATATATACTGTAGGTGCAGTATTATGCGGTGGAGGATTTATGTTATTCTCGTACTGTAATACATTACCAATGTTCTATGGTGTAGCTGCAATAGTTCAAGTAGGTGCAGCAATAATATCTGGAATAGGTGTGCCAATATTAATTAATGCATGGTTTGATGGAAAAACTAGAGGAAAAGCTTTAGGTTTAGCTTTCGCTGGTGGATCGATAGGAAATATATTCTTACAACAATTAGTTATACGTTCAATTGTAGCAAATGGAACTTCAAGAACTTACTTTGTATTTGGTTTAGTAAGTTTAGTAGTAGCTTTAGTTATAGCGTTATTCTTAGTTAAAATGCCAAAAGATTCTAGTGAGGTAGTTGGAGCAAACAACAATTCATCAGAAAAAGAAGTTAATAAAGAAGTTAATAAAGAAGAAACTGATATATCTTATACATTAAAAGAAGCTCAAGGAATAAAATATTTCTGGATGATAGGATTAGGATTCTTATTTGTAGGTCTTTATGTATCAGCTTATTCTGTACAGCATGCTAATTACTTCCAAGGAGTATTAAAATTAGATGCATCAGTTATAGCACTTACTGGTTCTATATTTGCATTATGTTCATTATTCGGTAATGTATTAGGTGGAATATTATTTGATAAATTAGGTGTAATGAAAACGTTAATGTTATCAGCAATAGCAGTTGCTGCTTCAGGAGTATCAATATTATTGTCTGGAAGTAACCCAATATTTGCTCATATATTCTCAGCAGTAAAAGGTTTAGCAACATTTATATACATGATGGCACCAGCTTATTTAGTTGGAGAGTACTTCGGTAAAAAAGAATACGGTTCAATATTAGGTGTAATACAATTAATATTTGCTATAGGATTCTCTGGAGGATCAGTATTATTTGGTGTTCTTGCAACATCTCTTGGATATGATATAACTTGGATGGTAATTCTAGGATTTGTAGCTATGGCATTCTTATTATTAATAACTGCTTCTAAAGGAATGGCTAAGTTAAATAAAGAAAGAAAAAATGATATAGCAAAAGCAGCTTAATATATATAAAAGGAGTTGCCTCAAAATGATTTTAAAATCATTTTGAGGCAACTCTTTTTTATTACCTTTTGCTTTTCTCGTAGTTGCAGCTATAAATTTTAATTCTTTATTATTAGCACAAGTATAAGTATCAGTTATTTCGTTATAAATCATATTTTCTCTTTTACCAATATTATTCTTAAACTTTTTACTCTTTGTATTTTCATACTTTAATTGTGCACAAGAAGGAAGGGATGAACTTTATGTGAGTTCATCCCTTCCTTCTTGTGGATTTGTCTTTTTATTTTGAGACAGCCCCTTTTTATTTTATAAATTTAATATTTTAATGTATGTCTTCACCTAGGGATTTGCTTATAATTTTTGTATAACTTATAGATTTAGATATTCTATCTAAAATATCATCTTTATCGATTAATATTAAGTCACCAGCATAATTCCAAAGTTGTTCAAATAAGCTATCAGAAAGTTTTTTTATTCTACGTTCTCTTAATATGGAATAATCATTTTTCCCTGAAACTGGATGAACTTTAATAAATTTTAGATTTTTAGAAAGATAAAAAGATGGATTATCAGTAGGTATATCTTCTATGAACTGACCATCGATTAATCTTATCTCCACATGATTATCTTCTGATAACATTTTTTGTAAATTTGCCATATGTCTTTCTCTTTCTTTAAAAGTTAAAGTTACTGGAGTATTGAAAAAATGAAGATCTCCAGAAGATATATACTTTCTAAGTTCAGATTCATATATTAGTACTTTTAACTTAGATTTATATGTGGCATTATTTAAAAATATATTTATTTTTTTTAGCTCGTGTAGAAGTTTTGGATTATTGCCAAATACTCTTTGAGCAATTTCCATAAATAAGTCTTCAGGCATAAAAAACTCATTAATAGAGCCTAGAAGACATCTAAGTTCATTATTCATTATATACTGTACATATGTTTGGTCTTCAATCATTTCTATAGGTGATTTTTTTATTGAAAGACTTTTGCCTTTATTTCTAAGTTTGTATTCTAAATTATAATAAAACTCATTAATTAAATTTTTATCTTTAGATGTGTTGCTAAATAAGCATTCACCATTATCAGTAAATACAGTTGTACACATAAATCTGTTCTTTATTATGAAAAAGGCGATATTAGAGCTTACATCACAACTATATAGATTAAAATTAAGTTTAGGATAAGAAGATAAAATATTAATTGTTAAAAGTGAATTTAAAATCTCATCTTTATTTTCTCCATCAAATCCTAGTAAAAAGTTAATTTTAACATTTGTTTTTTTGCTAAGTTCATTAAAGTATTTTTTCATATTAGCTAATGCGATTTTGTCTTTATGATCTATAGAAAATATATTTACAGAAATAATTATATCTAAATCATTACCAGCATTAACATTGTATTCTATTTCTTCACGTATTGTTTTTGATAAAAGAGTAGGTCTCATTTCACAATTTGTATTATAGTATTCCTGAGAAACAGAAGTCATTGGTATATTTTGATTACCTTTATTATTTGAATCTTCAAAATAAATTTCTTGCAAAGTGTCTTTTATATATTCATATAAAAAATCGTTACCATCATTATCCAATTCGAAATATTCTATTAGATGTTTTTTGCTATCATCATCTAAAGATTCTATTATGAATTTAGAAATATTGTCGCAAATTTCTGCGGCTCTTTTAACGCTTGGTAAATTTTTTGAATTTATCCATTTGTTAATGTAGGAAACATCATAGCCCAAATAAGAAGCTAATGAAGATTTTTTTTGTTTAGAGATATATAGTAAATTTTCCAATACACCTCCGAATGTTCTGCTATTCAATGTTATTCCTAATTTCTGTTATTATTTAAATATTTATGGATTAAATATTGTCATATTACTATTTTACCCTATGATAAGTAAAGATAAAATAAAATTGAAGAAATGATTATAATTTTTTATAATAAATTTGTGAAAGTTCATAAAATAACGTGATTTATGAAAAAGAAAAATTATGTAATTATTATTCGTTGATAATAAGTTATTATATGTGGGATAAAATAAAATTATAATGGTTGTAAAAAAAATACATTGCAAAAATGTTGAAATTTGTAGAAATATACGCCCGAAATATGTTAAAATATAAAAATAATTTCTTAGAAAGGTTACGATTATATTATGAATAATACAAATTCCTATGCATTAGTATTCGGAGTATCAGTTTTTGATATTTGCGGATTTACGGATAATAATTATAGATGCAATGACTCAAACCCAGGTCAGGTGAAGACTTCTTTTGGAGGTGTTTGCAGAAACATAGCTGAATGTATGTCTAGAGTAGGAGTTAATACTAAGTTTATATCAATCTTAGGGGATGATGAAACTGGAAGTAGAATGATAGAACATTCAAAGCTTATGAATTACGATATGAGTGATTCATTAATTATAGAAGGTGGACATACACCAACATATATGGCAATATTAAACCATCAAGGTGAAATGGTATCAGCAGTAGTAGATATGAAAATAATAGATAAATTTACTACAGAATTTATTGATTCTAAAGCTGATACAATAAGAAATTCTGAATATATGATACTAGATTCAGATAGACCTGATATAGTAGAATATATACTTAAACACTTTAATGGAGATACTAAGTTTATACTAGACCCAGTATCAGCAGCTAAATCTGAAGGGGTAAAACATTTAATAAAATACTTCCATACTATTAAGCCAAATAGATATGAAGCTGAAATAATGTGTGGATTTAAAATTAAAACTGATGAAGATATCAGAAAAGCTGGAAAATACTTTGTTGATTTAGGTATAAAAAATGTATTTATTACATTAGATGAAGATGGAATATACTACAATAACGGAGTAGAAGAAGGTAAATTAAAAGCAAATGATGCTAAAGTAATAAATGTTACAGGGGCAGGAGATTCATTTGTAGCAGGTATAGCTCATGGTTATATGGAAAGTTTATCATTAATTGATACGCTTAAATTTGCCATATCTATGTCGACAATAACAATATCAACAGAAGAAACTATTCATCCAGAATTAAGTTATGATTTAGTTAAAGAATATGTTGATAATATAAGATGGACTCATACAAAATATAATAAATAATTTACTAAATGTTCCTCATCTAATAGTGGGGAACTTTTTTAATTTAAAATTTGTATTTAAGTAATGAACAAAGTTATTGAAAACATTAATGAAGTGAACTTTTTATATTAAAAAGACTGTAAATAATATATAAAATTATTTACAGTCTGTATTTATATAAATTAGTGAGAATGTTGAACTTTTTTTTGTTGAACTTTTTCGTCTAGATCTCCTTTTAAATATTTTTCATGTAGATGATGGGCGTAGATAAAAGGAGACACTATGAAAATTAATATCATTATAATAAATAATATTAATAAATAGTATCCACTACTAAATAAAAACATAGGGAAAAATACTATACTTCCACTAAACCAAAAAAAACCACAAAATTTATGAAATTTATTCCAAATAATAGGGCTTTCTAATGTATATTTTGTTCTGATAGAAACACTAGAACTTCTTTTAGAAGTAGGAATATAATTACCCATAAAAGTAAAAATAAAGCAAATGGTACAAGCAAAAAAGTTATAAAAGTTAAAATTAGATAAACAAGTTTCAAAATTCATGCTTATATAAAGCGTTGAATAAACTAACATATTTAATATTAATAAAAAATAATAATTACTCCATTTAGTTATATTGTCTTCTGATTTATAGTTAAAATGCAATTTAAACAATCTTGGCTGAGCACAGACAAATAATAAAATAATAATAGGAACTAGGAATAATTCATTTTTATTTCCCCATTTATCTATAGAACCATCAAACCAATAATGAACAGGTATATTTTCAGGAATCAATGGATAAAGATAAAGCGTTACTAATAAAGGTAGTGAGCCAAATACACTATAAAATACCTTAGCTAAATTATTGTTCTTTTTAAATCTTCTCATAAAAATCGTCCTCTTTAATAAAAAATTTAGATTGTTCTATATAATATTATATAGTGAAAAGGTGGGGAGATGTCCTAAAAATAAAAAATTTATTAAAAAATAATATTTCACAAATTTTTATTTTCCTTAGCTATAATTTAAATAATAGATTTTATATTAAAGGGGTTGAGAAAATGGATAGCAGTAAAATTTTTATTGATCCAGAAATAGAATTGGGATGTGAAGAGTTTCCAAGTTTATATGAATTAAAAATAAAAAGTGGAGAGGAAGAATTAATAGGAGCTATGTTAACTCCAGGAAATAAAGGACCAAATCCCACAGTAATATTATTTCATGGATTTCCTGGATATGAAGATAATCATGATTTAGCTCAAAGCCTTAGAAGATGTGGCTTAAATGTTTTGATTTTTCACTATAGAGGTTCTTGGGGAGTTGGAGGAAGTTTTTCTTTTAAAAATTGTATAGAAGATGCTAAAAATATTATAGATTTTGTAAATGATAAAAAAATAGTTAAAACTTATAACATTGATAAAGATAATATATACTTAGTAGGTCATAGCATGGGAGGATTTTTAACTTTAACCCACTGTATGGATAAAAGAATAAAAGCATCAGTAGCCATAAGTCCTTATGATTTTGGCCTAAAAGGATGTATTATGAAAGTAGATAAAAATGAATTAAAAGATGGCATGGAGATGTTTTCTAATGCATTACATCCGTTATCAGGAACAGATGCAAAGGCTTTAATTGAAGAAACTATGAACTATGGTGAAGAATGGAAACTAAAAAATAAAGCAGAAGAATTATCAAAAGAAAAAATATTGATTATAGCTGCCATTGGAGATACAGTTGGACCAAATAAGCTTCATCATGAGCCTTTAATGAAAGAAATTTATAAATATAGCAAAGAAAATGTAAAAGAAATACTTATACATGCAGACCATTCTTATAATAATAAAAAAATACTTTTATCAAAAATTGTAGCTCAGTATATAGAATCTATTTATAATGAATAAATTAGTAGGGGTGAGTATATGAAAAAAGATAAATTAGGACTTATATTTGCCATGTTAATTTGGGGAAGCATGGGTATATTTGTAAGATATATTGATTTTACTTCTAGTCAAATTGCTTTATCAAGAGCTGTAGTGGGGAGTATTGTTTTAATTATTTTTAGTTTAATTTCTCATAAAAACTTATCCAAGGAAAAAATAAAAGATAATATAATAATACTTATATGTTGTGGAGTTTGCTTAGGTTTTAATTGGATTTTTTTATTTCAAGCATATAATTACACTACAATTTCTATAGCAACGATTTGTTACTATTTATCACCTATTATAGTTATGTTTTTATCACCAATTTTATTGAAGGAAAAATTAAATTTAATCAAGGTTATATGTATTATTGCAGCTATGATAGGTATGTTATGTATAGTTGGCATAGAAAACGGAAATATATCAGGTGGAAATATAATAGGAATTTTATGCGGATTAGGAGCAGCATGCTTATATGCTAGTGTAATAATTTTAAATAAGTTTTTAAAAGATATATCAGGCAGTGATAGTTCTATTGTTCAATTGTTAATAGCAGGGATTTTTTTAATTCCGTATGTTTTATTAACTGATGGTATAAAATTTTCTGCTAATATAATATCTATAAGTTTATTGCTTATATTAGGTATAGTCCATACTGGAATTGCTTATTTAATATATTTTACAGTAATTCAAAGACTATCAAGTCAGACAGTGGCTATTTATTCTTATGTGGATCCCATTTCTGCTATTATAATGTCATCAATATTATTAAACGAAAGAATGAGTTTTCTTCAAATTATGGGAGGAATATTAATTTTAGGATCTACTTTTATTAGTGAGATATATAGTCAAAAAACAATTCAAAAGGAGAGTTTATCACAAGTAGAAATAACAGATGAAGACTAAAATTCACTATTTGACACACTTTTTTTCTCGTGATAATATAAAAAACAATATGAATAATTTCGGAGGAAAAGAGATTGAAGAAATTTTTTAAAGTTATGCTAATTAGTATATGTTCATTAGTGGCAATAGTCGGATGCACTCAAAAAGAAGTAGATAATAGTCAAAAAGTTGAAAACTCAGATGAGACAATTAAAGTAATGGAAGATGTTTATGTAGATTATATAAATGATATTTATTTGGATTCATCAAAATACATAGGAAAAACCATAGAAATAGAAGGATTATTTACTGTTGAAAAAGACAAAAATGATAAAGAATATTTTTATGTTTATAGATGGTCAGATATGGAAGTAGATAGTAATGATTATGAAGAACATGAAGATAATCATAGCCATGAAGAAAATGAAATTGTAGAGGGAAAATGTGGTTTAGAATTTTCTTATGATAAAAAATTACCTAAAAAAGATGATTGGATAAAGGTTATAGGAAAGTTAAAAAATAAAAATAATAATTTGATTATTGAAGCTGAAACAGTTGAAATAATGAATGAAAAAGGTTTAGAAAAAGTAAAATCATTTTATTAATTAAATACTTTGAAATAAAGGGAGAAGAAACATAATCAGTATTCTTCTCCCTTTAAAATGAGGTAAATATGATATTATTTATTAAACAAGCCCTTTAACCATGTTATAAATTTTGAGCTTGACTTTTTATCGTTATCAGATTTATCATTTTGAGTATTTGTAGTTTTCTCTTTAGTAGAATTATTGTCAGAATCATCTGAGCTAACTTTCATAACAAATTTAACGCTACCATCCATGCTCTTATCTAATCCAGTAAAGTTATTATAACTATCAGCAGCATCTATTAATTTATCTTTTACTTCCATAGCATTATCAAGAGAGCTTATTAATGTATTTCCTTCGTTTGTTAATTTATCTAAGCCTTCACTTTGAAGTTTTTGAGTTCCTTCATATAACTTATTAGATCCATTAGCTAAAGTACTTATACCATTTAATATTTTATCAGAGTTACTGCTAAGTTCACTAGAACCAGATTTTAATGATGATACACCTGAAGCTAGTTGATTTCCACCAGATACTAAAGCAGAAGTACCACTTTTTAAAGTTTTGCTACCATCAAAGGCAGAAGCAGCACCTTTAGAAAGTTGAGCAGAACCATTAGCTAAAGAAGAAGTACCGCTTTTTAAAGATTTAGAGCCGTCAAAAGCAGAAGCAGCCCCCTTAGAAAGTTGAGCAGAACCATCAGCTAAAGAAGAAGAGCCATTAGCCAAAGTATTTAATCCACTTGCAACTGAATTAGATCCATCTTTTACTTTAGACAATCCATTTGTTAAATTACTTAAGCCATTTTTTAAGTCAGATGCACCTTTAGAAAGCTTTTGTAAACCTCCCATAGCTGCATTTATTCCAGTAGCTAAATTATTCAATCCACTTGATTGTCCATCTGCTATTTTATCAAGAGTACCAGCAATAGTTCTTAATTTATTTGCAACACCTGAATAATCATTGGATGAATTTGATTTTGTATTTAAATTTTCAATTTGTTTAGCTAAGTCTTCATCTCCATCTTCTCTAGCTTTTTTTGCAAGAGCAGAAACATCTACATTGGAATTTGTACTACTATTTGTATTTTCTAAGCTATCTGCAATACTACGAAGATTAGATGCAAGAGATTTTATATTTTTTGTAGAGTCTATTAAATTATTTAAGCCTTCATTACCACTTGATAGTTTAGATTCTAATTCTTTTGTGCCATTTTCTAATTCTTTTGCTCCAGATTCTAATTTTTTAGAACCTTCATAAGCTGAATTTATTCCACTATCTAAAGTAGAGTAATTATCATTTAATTTACTAGCTCCATCACTAACTTGTTTAGCCCCGTCGCTAAGTTGTTTAGAAGAAGAACTTAAAGTACCAAGACCATTGTATAAAGAAGAAGCGCCATCATTAACTTGTTTAGCTCCGTCACTAAGTTGCTTAGAAGAAGAACTTAAAGTACCAAGTCCACTACTTAAAGATGCAGCCCCATTATCTAATTGAGGTAACTTAGTAAGTAATTGAGAAGCACCTTTATTTAAAGTATCAATACCTGAATCCAAAGTTTTAACACCATCATTAAATTTTTTATAATTAGTATTTAATGTAGAAGCACCATCGCTAACTTGTTTAGCACCATCTACTAAAGTTTTACCGCTTTCTTGTAATTTGTCTAAAGAACTTTTTAAATCATTAAAACTAGTGTCTTCATCAATATCTTCTAAATATTTAGAAACATCACTTGTAGCAGCCACCATGATAGTAGGAGTTTTAAATCCTGTAGTATTACCTTCAATAACAACTTCATCTTTTAAATTTAGATAGTTAGAATATTGGCTATCTAAATCAAGAGATTCTTTAAATCCTGGTATGGATACAAAAGTAATGGCAGAGTTATTTCCTTCATCTAATAAAGCTCCTGTACTTGTTTTTATATCTTTAAAATTATCTCTATTTAAAATAATTTCAGAAGCAGTTATAAAAGGAACATAAATAGTTCTATTTTTGTTACCTATTTTTACTTCACGACTTTCATTATTTTTTAAAGATAAAGTGATTTTAAATTTACCTGTTTTACCCTGGATATCTTTTGGACTTACTTCTTGACCGTTTAATTCATATTTTATATTCACAGAAATTGGCAAGCTTTTATTAGTTTCACCTTGATAATATAAATCATCTTCAGATATATCCCAAGTTAATTTATCCCCATCAATTTCTGGTTTTTCATCACCTTTTACATTTTTTATATTACTTAATGTACTAACGTCATGTATAGTACCAAGAGAAGATGAGCTATTTATCCAAGCAGAAACAATATTTCTATTTACATTACCGTTTTCATCTAAAATTGAATATACAGTTTCATCTTTACTTATATTATTATCAGCAAATACACAAGAAGAGTTACCAAGCATTAATACTATAGTTGCAAGAGCAACAGATTTATTTTTTATTTCTTTATTATTCATTTTTTAGCCCCCTATTATGAAATAAATTAATTATTTCCTGCAAATACAGGATTTCCTTGTTCATTATCTTTTTTAGGTTCAATAAAACCTTTTGAAGTTTTAATTATTACTTTTTCAAGATTTACAGTATATTCTGATGGTTTCAGAACAACTGTGTTTCCACCTGCTATAGCTCCTACTAAAGGCTCTATAAGTAGTTGAAATGGATAATTGTATGGACCAATAATTAAAACACTTCCATAATGACATTTATAAATATATGATTTCCCTGGAAGTTGAGCTAAATCATTTTTAACTCTTTTAACTTTTTTTACAGTTTTTTTGCCAGATGGGCTATGATGTGAACTAGATTTTTTAGATTTCTTTGAATTTATCTTATCTTGAATCTCTGCTTCAGATATTTTATTCATAATAGAATCTAGTTTTTGTTGTTGTTCAGGATTTAAGAAATTTTTGAATTTAGATACTACTTCTTCTTTACCTTTTAAGTTTTTTCCTATATTTATAAGTTCGTCTAAAAGTTCATCTTCAGATTTTCCTTGATAGCTATTTGCTATATTTTCTATCTTATTTTTATCAATATTTTTTTCCTTTGCAAATTGTTCTAAAGTTTCTTGATCTATTTTATCCACTTTTTTCTTTGATTTTTTCATAGAGAGCTCCTTTCCCAAGCATAAAAATAATTATATATAATTTATATGAGACTTCTAAT
>ERZ824488.2544-NODE-2544-length-15901-cov-101.545500_pt1 | contig 15901 bp, 15 predicted proteins | sample MGYA00519936_ERZ824488 | MGnify/ENA primary metagenome ERZ824488 (study PRJEB31778, sample SAMEA3449153) | human gut metagenome | biome: human gut; feature: human-associated habitat; material: faeces | place: United Kingdom | collected 2010/2012 ... | reverse complement strand
ATGTGTTTAGCGGGCGCAACCCCAGAGTGAAAAAGGTTCTCATACGCGAATACAATCGCTATGAACTAACGACGATCCGGTTGGACGAAGGCCGTTTTTTTAAGGCCGCTGACGGACCCTGAACGTGTCGGAGGTAAAATTTGCTGGTTGGACTTTGTTATGCTGACAGAGTGCGCGGCAAGCACTTCTGCGGTGGGTAACTACTCAGGCGCCCCTGTCCTGACCATAAACCGAGGATGACGCGAGGCTTTCACCATCCCGCTGAGACTTTTTTCAAAAATCATCTTCATGCCGCAAGGTCGTGTTTCCGACCGCCAAAAATCTGTCGTCTGCAGCCTTCTGCGGGTTCTGCGGAGGCGCTCAAAATCTTTCATTCGGTCCTCCACGCGAAGGGGCGCCGACCCTGCCAGAAATCTCGGAGGCCACATTTAACACACTGTCGCTCAATATGTTATATTTGTATATATCAAATCTTTTCCTTACTTTTGCGGCATGAAAAAGGACGGTATATTTTGCTATCTGCTCATCGCGAGGAAAATATCGATACTGAGAAGAACTTCCTGTCTTTGTTTAATGCAATTAATCAGATGGCGGAGAAGTATGACATGCCTATCCTGTACAGCTGTCATCCTAGAAGTCGTAAGCGTCTTGAGGCTTCAGTCTTCAAGATAGACAAGCGCGTCATTCAGCACGAACCTCTTGGATTCCATGATTATAACTGCCTTCAAATGAACGCATTTGCAGTGGTGTCGGATTCGGGTACTTTACCTGAAGAGTCTTCGTTCTTTACTTCGGTTGGCCATCCGTTCCCAGCCATCTGCATTCGTATATCTACCGAGCGACCGGAGGCTATCGACAAGGGTGATTTCATCATCGCCGGTATCGACGAAAAGTCGCTCCTGCAGGCGGTGGATACGGCTGTCGAGATGAACAAGGCTGGTGACCACGGCATTCCTGTCCCCGATTACGTGGACGAGAACGTAAGCACCAAGGTCGTGAAGATTATACAGTCTTACACTGGCATCGTCAATAAGATGGTGTGGAGAAAGTTCTAATGATTGACGAATGCCTCAAGCAGTCATTCCTTTCGCTAGTTCGTCTTGGTATAGGGACGGAGCCCTCGACGGAACGTCGTTTTCTTGCTGACTTGGATTGGGAGCGCATGAAGGCCCTTGCAGATGCGCAAGGGCTTTCGGCGGTTGCGCTGGACGGCTTGGACAAAGTTCCTTCGTCGGCATACGATATGCCTGCTATGATGAAGAAGCAGTGGATAGGGGAGGTGCTGCAAGGATACGAATACCGCTATGAACTGTATCGCAGGGCTATTGTTGAAATGGCAGGGTTTTATAACAGTCACGGCTTCAAGATGATGGTTTTGAAAGGATATGCTTGTTCCCTGGATTGGCCGAAGCCGGAGCATAGGCCGACTGGAGACATTGACATTTGGCAATTCGGACAGTATCGTGAGGCTGACGCTGCGCTGGCCACAGAGAAAAAAATTGACATCGATCGCAGTCATCATCACCATACCGTGTTCTATTGGCGGGATTTCATGGTGGAGAACCACTATGACTTCATAAACATCCATCATCATAAATCCCATGTCAAACTTGAGAAGATTCTGAAGAAACTATGCGAAGACGACACCTACTCTACAGAAGTTTATGGAGAGCATGTCTATCTGCCGTCCCCGGATTTGCACGCTCTTTTCTTGCTAAAGCATCTGGCGCTTCATTTTGCCTCGGGGGAAATGTTATATCGGCAGATTCTCGACTGGGCTTTTTTCATTAAAAAACATGGAGACAAAGTTGACTGGAATCACTTGCTTCCTGTGCTGAAGGAGTTCCATCTACAGGAGTTCTTTGCCATTGTCAATGCCATCTGTGTGGATGATTTAGGGTTTGATTCCGCTCTATTCCCGAGTGCTAGGTTTGACGATGCCTTGAAATCGCGAGTGTCAAATGAAATCCTGTCTCCAGAGTTCGCAGCAGAAATGCCATCATCACTGATCCCTCGTCTCGTATTTAAGTACCATCGCTGGCGCGCCAATGAGTGGAAACATAAGCTTTGCTTCAAAGAGAGCATGTGGAGCGCCTTCTGGAGCGGGGTTGGGAATCATCTTCTTAAACCATTAAGTATATAAAAAAGTTTTTCAATGCCTTTGAGAGGCCTTCAAATACCTTCTCCTTACGCCCTCCTGGGGCAGCAAAAGACGCAAGGCCCAGCAAGAATATGAAGACAAACTGGATCGCGCAATGAACGAGTCCAAAGTAAAACAAAACGCTTAAGCATTAAGAATTACAACCCAGACATTGTTGCTCGCCTTCGCGAGTTTATTGATAACGAAGGACGTTCCTGTTCAATGGATGTTTGTGGCATTACGCCGGAGTATGTGTATCGGATGTGGGGTGGAACGGTGAGCATGGATGAAATCGAGGTGGCATTGGAGTACCTCAACAAACAGAATTGATGATGGTTATCGACCAGCACATACTTGATGAACTTACCGCTCAGGCCAAAGCATCGCCGCGCCTACGGATGAACCTGGATCTTCGGAATAGTCCCGAAGACAACTCCCAGCGCATGCTCAACGCCATTGAGCCGGGTACGGTGATGCCCATCCATCGTCACCGCACCTCCTCCGAGACCGTTGTTTGCCTGCGTGGTCACTTCGAGGAGTACTTCTACGATGACTCCGGCGTCCTCGCCGCCACCGTCGACATGCTCCCCGGCGCCCCCGTCGCCGTCCTCAACGTCCCCGCCGGAGTCTGGCACAGCCTCCGCTCCATGGAATCCGACACCGTCCTCCTCGAATGCAAAGACGGCAAGTACGAGCCGCTGGGGGAGGTGGATATACTGAGATAGGACTTTTTAGCCTCCCGATTCAGCGATTAACTAAACCTACAGAATGCCAAAACTCAAGGAAACAATAGGGGAAGACCTCATCCGGGTTCTCAATGGAATCGGGATGGCTGGACTATGTCTTTTACTTGTGTGGGGGCAGAGAGAGCAGATTCATGTGGCCATTGATAAGTGCTTGGTGCCATTGTTCGGGTTTAAGGGAAATGGAGCGCTGAGTTGGTTCTTTGTGATAGTCACGCTGGCCCTTGGTGTATTACTTATTGTTCGGTATGGCATCAAGGGAAAGGTGGTCTCGATGCGTGATGCCTTTTTGCTGCTGGTGGCGGTGGGGCTGTATGGGCTTTTCCGCCTATGGGATGGCTATTATCTGTTTGAGGGGTATTGGAATTGTGGCTTTGCATACACGGATGGATTCGCAGTTTTAGCATTAGCGCTTTTGTTGTTGTTCGTTATTCAGCGGGCTTGCCTGTTGTTTGATAATCCGGAGAAAGCTCAGTTGGAGCGGTTTTCTACGGATTTGCCTATTGAGTCTTATGATGAAGACATGTTTGAGCTTCGTGGGTTGGTGAAGCGAATTGTGAAGTTCATCAAGCAAACAGATGTTTCCAAGCATTCTTTCAGCATGGGCATTGTCGGTAGTTGGGGAGAGGGGAAGTCTTCGTTGATGAATCTCATTAAGAAGGAGTTGAAGGGAGAGGAAGATTATTTGATTATTGACTTTCGCCCTAGGGCATCCAAAGACATCAATCACATCCAGGAGGATTTTCTGGAGTCGCTGCGTCGTGTTTTGGCTCCTCACCATTCCGGAATGCATAGAACGATAGCCCAGTATGCAGATACGATCAATGTGGCAACGGGGACGCCGGAGCTTATCAAGTGGTTGCTGAGCCTGCTACGCATCGGTGTATCCAAAGATGTGTCTGCTTCGCGTCAGGCCTTACAGGATGCTATAAGGGATACAGGAAAGAACATCGTTGTCTTTGTGGATGATCTGGACCGTTTGACGGCTAAAGAGATTCTTGAGGTACTGAAAGTCATAGACAGGAATGGCGCTTTTGCCGGGCTTTATTTCCTGACAGCCTTTGATAAGAAGTATGTCAATGAAACACTGACCAAGAAGTTGGGGGCTTCCGGAACCGGGAATTACTCGGATAAATACTTCTCGGTTGAGGTTCGTTTGCCGGCGCATCCTTCCTACAGACTGATGGATCTTCTACAGGAGCTATTGAATGAGGCAAGTTCCAAGGGCGTGTTACGCAATCTTTCGGAAGAGGATATCAAAAAGACCCTGCAACAAAACAGTTCCGTCATCCTCAAACGGCTAAAGACTGTCCGGGATGTCAAGCGTTTTGTCAACCAGCTTATCTATAGCTTTGTCGGTGTGCAGGATGATGTGGTCTTTGCTGATTACTTGTTGCTGGAGCTCATCAAGTTCTCTCATCCAGAGGAATTTGCAAACTTGCATCACTATGAGTATATTCAACCAGGAATACTCACCGATGCCAGCAATGAACTCTGGTATCTGGAAGACAGTTTGATTCCCAGAGAAGATAACGGCAGCATAGTTCCTCCTTCCAATCCACCGCAAAGCTATGACATTCTGACAAGGCTGTTCCCTGAGCCAAAGACTTATAACAGTTGGTATAGTGACAGGGGTAATCGAATCTATTCTAAATCCGCTTTCGAGTTCTACTTTTTCAATTATGAATATACCCATCTAACTCAAGCGCAGATGGGGCGATTGTTCGAAGCGCCTCTGACTGAGGCGTGCTCTACAATCAATAACTGGTCACCTGAAGAAAAACGCGATTTAACTTCCTATCTCTTAACCAGGGACGTAGCCGCTTTTAAGGACTTGGAGACCTTGCGGCGGTACTATCAGCTAACGCTGTATGCTTTTGGCAAGATCGGTAATATCAATTATTGGGGTGTCTTGTTCGGCTTGGTTCGGAAAAACGACGTTTCGGACATGATGCGGCGTTACTCCGTTAAGACCAAGAAGGATTACCTTTCGTGGTTGCAGGAAACGCTAATGGCGTTCTTGAGTATTGAGCCACAGACAGCATCTGAGTTTTTGATTCAGACAATTAAGCATATGATAGATGACCTGACCGATGGGACAGAAATGTATATGCTGCTCTCAGATCTCCAGAATATTGCCCTACAAATAGCGCATGCATATCTGTTCTCAATTGACCAGTCCGGCTGGGATTCTTCCCTGGCTATGTATTTGACGCAGATCCCTCAAGACCGCGATAATCTTGTTCCGGCAGCCGCGGCACTCTTGCGAGTTTCTATGGCAAAACATTTTGAGAGATACTCAAACAAACTGGTAACCATCACTACAATAGCGGATAAAAAGGGCCTGGCAACCTATCACCAACTCTTTCTCCTTACCAAAGTATTCCCCAAGCCATATAAGTTTGGAGAAATGATTCATTTTAAGAAATATGACTCTGCCCCAGAGATTGACCTCATTAGAAACCTCTGGCCACTCTATGCGTCCAACGGCTTTGCTCCCGTCATCTTCTATGTGGGAACGGACATGAATGCCTTAAGGGATTCTCTCTTCGCAGACTACCTGAGCTTCTTGAATACCTTCAAGGAGATAGGCCGTGAAATAGTGAAGCTAGAGAGAGAGTGGAACGCTGGACAAGACTACTCCAAATCACAAGAATACATTGAGAAGCTTAGTCAACTTGATACTCAACTCGGTGATATCTCTTTCAACCTCAAAATGAAGGACGATTATCGGAACTGGATTCAGGATGTCATCGCCACAATAACTGATCAGAAGCAGACAGCACTAATGCTAACTACTGACCAGCTTCAACCTGGTGACTTCGTTACCCTCAGTCCCGAGCCAAGCCCAGAACGTCCGGAAGCCTATCCCAACTATGATGTGTTCACGGTAGAATCCATCATCTCGGGGACTCAAGTCAAACTCAAAGAAACCCCAGATCCTTTCCCCATCACTGACCTCCGCGCCATCCCTATCGATGCCCAACTCAGAGACGTCATTTACTTCGACCCTGTTGTCCTCACTCCCTCCAGCAAATCACATGCAGACTACTCTCATTTTATGGCTCATTTCCAGCGCATGCACGACTGCAAAGGACAGGCCTACACTGAACACGTACAAAAAGCCAATCTCCACTTTGTCCACCAAGTTCAGCACTGGCTTAAAACCACCCACAACCAAACCCTCAAACTCAAGCATCCCATAGCATGATTTGTATGTATCCCATAGTAATGACCCAAGACGAGCTCTGGCTCGCCAAATGGCAAGCAGCCATTGACTTCATGGCGACCAATTACCGCCGGCCCTCCAAGTTTGTCCCTGAGGAACGCAATATGCGCTCTTGGTGGAAGCACAACAAGAAGCTGTTGAACGCTGGTGAAATGAAAGCAGACAGAATTGAGTTGTTTAATCAGTTGCAGGAGATGGGAAACAGGTATAAGCATGTGAACCAGTATCAATAGGCTTCAACTTTTTTTCTTAGCCACAGTATCGAGTTACAGAAAGTGACTATATCACATTAAATGTACCTTCTGGAGCGTTTTCAAATGTACCACTTCGGACATGGTCGCTTTCGGTTCGGCAAAGTTATTATTTTTTTTGATTTTTCCTTCTCATTGAGTCTCCTTTGAGTTCAATCCGAACCGCGTTAGCGGTGAGGCAATCCATGATGGCGTCAGCCAAGGTTGGTTCATTGATGTAGTCATACCATTTTGAGACAGGAAGCTGTGATGTCACGATCACTGATTTCCTCTGATAGCAGTCCTCAAGTATCTGCAGCAGGGCCAGACGCGAGTTGTTGTCGAGCGGTTGCAGTCCGAAGTCATCAAAGATGACGAGGTCATTTCTCTCGATATGATTGATGACCTTAAGAAGACTTCCGTCAAGTTTGGCGAGCGCTATCCGCTCGACGAACTTGTTCATGGAAAAGTATTCCACTCTGTGTCTCATGAAGCATGCCTGCCTTCCGACAGCACATGCCAAGAAGGACTTTCCGCATCCTGTCTTGCCGTCAATGAGTAGATTCTCCGCCCTGTCAATGAAGGTGCAGTCCATAAGCTTGAGCAGCATCTCCTTGTTCAGGTTCCTCTCCTCCGAGCAGATGACATCTTCCATAACGGCTAATGAACGTAAGCCTCCGGTGAACCACGTATGATTTCTGAGCATTGTCACCCAGGCGGTACATTTCATTCCGCCACAGGTGGTACATTTCAAAGTGATATGCGATTAAGTCCTACTTGGAACAACGTCGTCGAGTTGGCTCTATTAGCCCCGAGTCGGACCGATTAGTTGCGATTAGCCTCGATTAGTGGCCGACTCGGCCCAAGTTCGAGGAAGAAGTTCGGATATGTCCTTGCCGTCGCGATGACAGTAAGGCAGCTTGCGGAGAACATCCTCCATCCATTCTCTGGGTTCAACCCCTGCAGCCTTGCAGGTGCTTATAAGTGAGTAGACGATGGCAGCGCGGAAGGCAGATGCGTCATTGCCGCAGAACAGGTAGTTCTTCCTTCCTTATGTTGGCAATACAATTATGTTGGCTTTGAAGGATAAACTGTTTGTTTTAAAGAGGATAGATACAACAATGCCAACATGTCTTGTCGCAGTCTAAAGCGATTTTAGAAAGCCGAGTAGTGTTTTATCCCTTGGATTGTATTTGGGTGCTCCCTTAACAAAGACCTCACATGTCTTCAGGGCCGCTGCTTTCATTCTGATGTTTACCTCAGCATATATATTGGTGGTGTTGACCGATACATGACCCAGCCATGAACGTATGGTGTTGATATCTACCCCAGCTTCAAGAAGATGAGACGCAGTCGAGTGTCTTATCGTATGAGGACTGATGTTCTTGTCTCCGATAGACGGCATGATTTCAGCCGCTTTGGCCGCGTATCTGGACACCATCTCATATACACCATAGCGGGTTATAGGATTGCCATAACGGTTCAGAAAGACCGGCTCATCCGGATTCCTTCCTAGTGAAGGCTGCAATAGCTTGACCGTGCTGTCCCACAAAGGACAGACCCTTGTCTTCTTGCCCTTCCCGCGGATTGTCACCAAGGCTGAACGCACGCCATCACCAACGGCAATGTCCCGCACCCGTAGATTCACCGCTTCACTTGCCCTTGCCCCGCTGTTGTACAGGAACATCAGCAGAGCGTAGTCTCTTGCTCCTTGGGAAGTGGCCCTATCAGGTACGGGAAGCAATGTTTTCATCTCTTCCTTTTCCAAATACATGATTTTTGGGACTGCCTTACCATCATGTTCCTTTGTACCTGACCTCTTAGTTGGTATCGCTTTCAATTGGGCATACCAGAACACGTATTGGGGCTCTGATGTTGAGATGTAGCCCGCGAAGCTATGTATGGCGGAAAGACGGAGATTCCTCGTTTGGACAGAGCAGTTCTTGGTCTGTTCAAGGTAGAGCAAGAAGTCCGTTATGAGACTGGGCGTTAGTTCTTCCACTTGTAGTGCATCAGGTGACAGACCCTTATCTGCGACATATTCAAGTAATTGACGCAAAGCATCACGATAACTGGCAATCGTATTGCGTGACATGTTTCTCACTACGGGCATATATTCTGTAAGATACCTTCGAAGCCAGTAGCCCACTAGTTCTTTATATGATTGCTTCATGGCATCACGAATGATTGAAAGCGTTTGCAAGCTTCATCCAGAAGCTGATTCGAGAAAGAGATATACACTGCGGTGCTGTCAAGATTACAGTGCCCCAAGTAGGTGGACAATACCGGCAGAAGGGCCTGAACGTCCTTTCCTTCTCTATACCATTGGGTGACACGGTTTGTCGCAAATGTATGGCGAAGGTCTTGAAGACGGACATCGGAATGGGTAACAACCGCACGATGGATGCCCGCCTTCTCCCTGATGAGGTGGAAAGCCTGTTGGAGCGCTGGCAGATGTACCGGGTTGCCCCTTTTATCAATGAACAGATGATTCTCAGTTATACCTCTGCTCATTACTGCCTCCGCACGCCAAGACAGGTAGTTTTCCAGCATGCGGGACACTTCTTCACCAAAAGGAACCATACGACTCTTGTAGAACTTTGTTTCTCTGATAAACGCCACCCCGTCTTGAAGATTGATATCGTCCACAACGAGACGCGTGGTTTCACTTGGGCGTAGCCCTAAGCAGTATGTCAGCTTGAGCATCGCTTGAATGACTTCGGGATATTCGATATTGTAGCGCCTCCTGTAGTTCAAGGCTGTTTCAAAGATCCTCTTCAACTCCTCGTTGGAGAAGACGTATGGCACAAAGGCTTCCGGTTTTTGCGGCTTATACTTTGGCAGCGGATTTGCCTCCATATGTCTTCTGGCAACCGCCCACATGAAGAACCCATTCAGCACCGCATATATACTGAACCAGTATGCTGTAACTTCTCCATTTCGGATACCATGCATATTCAGGTAGCAGAGACAATCCTTTTCCGATATGGTTGTCAGGTCCCTGCCCGGTCCGATTTGGCTGCGGAAGTTCTTCAAGATGAAGCTGATAGTTCTTGCCTTTTCTCCGAGGCTCAACTTGTACGATATGTACATGACGGTTAATTCACTCATTTTCATAACAGGCCCTCCCAATCCATCTTTGCGACCTCATGAAGTCGTTTTAGGTCAACCTTTGCATATATCCGAGTAGTATCAAACAAGCGATGCCCCAGCAGGTCAGAGGCATCCTTCAAGGTCCCTCCATTATTCACAAGGTGACTGGCGCACGCGTGTCGCAGGGAATGACCGCCTCTATGGCGTATCTTGATGTCCAGCCCTCTATATGCACTTGCGACCAAGTTGTAAACAACGCCACGCGTAATTGCTTCATAAGGCATACACAAAGCAAGAAAGAGATGTTCCCTTCCCATCGTATTCTTCCGCCCATTCAGCAGGTAGTCAGATAGGAGTCCCGCAACAGTCCGATCTAAGGGAAAGGCTTGCATGCCGCCCCTCTTTGCCCGTCGGATATAGATAATGTCCTTGTCCCAGTCAACATCATGGAGTCTGAGGTTTGCCACTTCGGAAGAACGTAGGCCATACACGGTCATCAGAGCCATGATTGCAGTGTTCCTTTTCCCTCTCACATCAGAGTTACCATAATACCCTACAAGTCGTTCTGTGTCATCCCATGAGGGAGCAGAAGGCAACGTTTCTGACGAGAACCGTCTGGGAGATTTGATGGCGTCCGGCACGATTGGGCACAGGTTGTTGGTCACGGCGTATCTCAGGAAGTCTCTCAGGGTCGTGACGATGGTTGCCATAGAGCGCCTGCCGCAACCGCAGTTATGACGATAACGCAGATACTCGTCAACGCGTTCCAAAGATAAGGATGGCAGATCATTCTTGCTTTGAATAAATGACATGAAGCACTTGAGCTCCCGTTCCCTTCCATCCAGTGTCGAGAAGGCCAGCCCCTTACAGTCCCGAGCCCAAAGAAGGTATTGGTGTACAACCATATGTTCCAATGGCTCCGATTCCTGTTTCTTATGCAGGATCCCCGCATAAGAAAGCCAGCCATATGCGACAGCCCTGAAGGTCTTTATCCACTTTTGGGAAGGGATGCACCCCTTGGAGCAGTCTTCAGCTATTCTGTCCTTTATGACATTTTCAACATCTGATTCATAAATGCGGTCTTGTCTGTTTAAACGCAGCCGGTCAATAATTACAAGCTGCATCCACGCATACTCATGCAGGCTACTAAAAGACATTCCCCGTGATTCAAGATCCTCCAGATAGGAAAGTCTCTCCTCGTAAAAAGGATACGCCAAGTAACGCATCCTGTAATGACAGACGGAACTGAAGCGGTTGAACATAATGCTTTGGTCTCCGAACCTCTGGTCAAGAAGCCCCATGTTTTCCAGCCACTGAACGACAGTGCTCACCAGGAATGTGGATTTAGGGCCATCGTAATCGCGCTGCATCGCCAATATGTTTGACAAATCCACCATGACGGTCTCATTGGTCAATGACAAATGGCGGGTGGCAAACAAAAGCTGGTCTGCCGTCATTTGGAGTGAACGCAGGCCATTTCCTTTCGCCTGTTTCTTTGAAAGGAACAATTCGCGCTCCTTCAGTAGAGGGGCACTCATATGCGCCTCCACTTTTCTCTTGATTTGGAATAGTGTATCTATCATATATTGCTCCGGTCCATTTGAGGACCTGTCGCAATATACCAAACATTATGTTGTGCGCAAGAAGACCAACTCGCTGAGGTACAATAATATATCTTACAATGCCAACATAATGGTATTGCCAACATAAGGGCGCTTATGGGGTGTACAACATAAGCGCCCCAAAGCCAAGGGCCTGATGGCATTCTCGATAAGGTTGTTGTCGATATTGACACGGCCATCGTTCACATATCGCGAGAGTCTTGGCAGAAGGCTGTATGTGTAGGCGATTGCTGCTCCAAGTTTGCTCTTGGGAAGCACATTGGTGTATGTGTCCTCCATCCACTTTTCAAAGTCTCTCAAGGTGGGGTACGATATCTTAAGCCTCTGCTCTTTGCGCTCATCAGGTGAGAGAACGGCATTGTCGGCATCCTCTTCGACCTTGTAAAGCTTGCGGATATAGAGGATGGCCTCGGCAGCCATCCTCTCATCTTCCTGAAGAGCGTCAACGAACTTGCGGCGTGCATGCGCCCAGCATCCGTACATGGTGATGCCCTCCATACGTTCGAACTGCTCGTATGCCTCGTAGCCGTCACTCTGAACATTCCCTCGGTATCCGCCAAGGATTTCCCTGGCCACATGATGCCCACGGCTGCCCCTGTCATAGTAGAACATGACATCACCCGTGATACCGTCACGCACGCACCACTCATAGCCCTTGCGGGCCTTATGCTTCTCATTGTCTATGACCGGGATGACGCTCTCGTCTATCTGGATGTATTCACTTGAGAGTATCTTTTGCCGCAACCTGTCATATAGAGGTTTTAGTTTGTCCACCGCTTGCTCGTACCAGCCTCCCATTGTGGAGTCACTTATCACTATGCCGGACTCTTTGTATTGCTGTATAAGGCGGTAGAACGGAAGATGATACATGAACTTGCCGATAACGATGTCTGCTAGGACCGATGCCCCGGCCATACACTTTGCAACAGGTGCGAGAGGCATTTCTGCCACAAGGATTGCCCTGTCTTCCGGCTTCTTAGATGCCATGTCAGACTTGGCGATAACCTTGTGCCTGATTGTCTTTACGATATATGTCCTCGCCGGTATCCTTTCGAGTCGTGATGATTCCTCAGTGCCGATTTCCTCATATTCATCCTTGAGGTTTCCGGATTCATCGGTTGTTCCATCAGGATAGACATGGCACTCTTCTACAGGAAGAGCACTGGTGTTGAGATCCCTGCGGGCAGGCTTCTCCTTAACCGTGATTGTCTTGGTGATTGTCTGCTCAGCCGCTGCCATTTCCGCCGCAAGCCGCGCACGCTCTTCATCCGTCATATGCTCCTTCTCAAAGAGGTTGAGCTGAAGCGGGTCAATAGGGAGATGTTTCTCCGACATATGGCCATACACCTTCTTGCGGAGCCATAAGAGCTGGTCCTGAAGAGACTTGATCTGCTCGTCTTTTGAAGCGAGTTTGACATCCTTTTCGGCCAAGGCTGCGCGGAGTCTTTCAACCTCCGCGAGAGCTGCTTCCAACTGTTCTTCAGGTGACATAACTTACTTATGTTTCAACACTTAAAGATACGCAAAAAGCACGATATACGCAAGTGTATGGCCGATTTATATTGATTGTTTTCGCAACTTTTTCAGTGTTTCAAGACGTTGCTTGCGACTGTCCGCTTGCTCCATGATACCTTCAACCATGAGCACAAGATCCCGCCATTCAATGGCTCCGGTGAGCTCATCCTTTCCCACATTGGATGGGTATCCGAACGTGCCGGCCTCCAAAAGTTTTGAGTATATCACCATGCCTCCCGGCTCCCAGTGAAGCAGCTTGATTCGATTCCGGGAACGGTTCATGAAGATATAGACATCTCCGTTGCAAGGATCACATCCAAGTACATTGGACACGATGCCGCTGAGGGTGTGATAACTCTTTCGCATGTCGGTGGGCTGGTTGTACAGCATATACCGCATGTTGTCGCTCAAACTGAACATATTCAGGCTCCCTGGATGATTGAACTTAGAAAGGAAGCATCAAACTCTCCCTGGATACGCATCAGTGCGCCACTCGGTGTCCTGAGTTCAATGCTCATCATTTGAGTTCTGGTATCTAACTTCTTGGACTTTGGCCTGCGGCCGGTTGTTGATGCAAAAGCTGGCACTGGAACAAATGTCCCACCAGGAACCAGTTGCAAGAACTCTCCGCCGCAAGATTCGGCTTGTGCTTGTTGTTTAGCATATCTGGATTTTGCATCATAGAACCGCCATGGAGCGATTCCAAGTTCGGCCAACCTGTCTTTGTGGGATACTGTGTGTTCTTGGCAGTAAGTCATTATCTCTGCCACTTCTTCGCGTGTCATCATAATTCAATGGATTTTTACGCAAAGATCGGGCAAGGAGATCAAGATTCTATGACGGGGGTTACCGGAGGCTTACTAATGAACAAGACACGTCATTGAATCCTGAAACTTCAGGTTTACCTTCGCGGAAACATTTTCTTATGATGACACGCGAAGAGGTTGCGGAGGTTATAACCTTCTGCAAGAAGAACGACATCTCCTATAAAGCAAGATTGGCGGAACTTGGCATCCCGGCATGGAAGTTCTACGACAGCAAGTCCCGGTATGCCCTCAAGCAGGAATCTTCAGAAGCCAAGGGTGAGTTCCTGCAATTGTATGACGGCGGTTCGTCTGTGCCTATCGGCGTTGTATGAAGGAAAAACTGTCTTGTAAGACTTAAAAATGTGACCATTGACTCATTTTCTTGCCTTGAAATTTGCGTGTACAAAGGAATAAGGCTAACTTTGTGGCCGTTAATAATGTGTATTTACACAAAATAAACGAATAGAAATATGGAAATCCGTAGAGATAAATATCTAGATCTACTTATCCACGGTTGTGGGAATGGGTTGATAAAAGTGATAACAGGAATGCGCAGATGCGGCAAGTCATACCTGTTGTTCACCCTTTTCAAGAACTACCTCATAAAACAAGGAGTGAAAGAAGACCATATTATAGGGGTAAATTTGGAGAACCGACTGAATAAAAGTTTGAGAGACCCCGACGCATTACTTCAATACATAGATAGCCGTCTTTCATCAGACGGTCAATATTATGTTATGCTGGATGAAGTACAGATGGTCAGCGAGTTTGAGGATGTATTGAACTCATTCCTAAGCATAAGCAATGTGGATGTGTTTGTTACTGGCTCTAATGCAAAATTCCTGTCTAAGGATGTAATCACTGAATTTCGTGGACGAGGGGATGAAATACACGTGCGTCCATTGACCTTCAGAGAAGTAGCAGATTTCCGTGATGACTATTCGCAAGATATGATTCGTGAATATATGCTCTATGGAGGATTGCCACAGGTCGTTTTAGAAAACGATGTCAACAAGAAGGTGAGTTATCTGGAACAGCAGATGGAGCATACTTATTTGCGTGACATAAAAGAGCGATATGAAGTTCGTCAAGATAGCGATTTGTCAGAACTGGTGGACATCATGGCATCATGTATGGGTGGTCTGACCAATCCTCCAAAGATTGCAGACACTTTTAAAAGTGTAAAGCATAGTAGCATTTCGGTGGATACCATACGTCTCTACTTGGAATATATGGAGGATGCGTTCGTGTTGGAACGTGTTACTCGTTATGACATTAAAGGAAGAAAATATATAGATTCGCCGTTTAAGTATTACTTTGAGGATTTGGGACTGAGAAATGCCCGATTAGGATTTAGGCAAGTAGAACCAACGCATATGATGGAGAATATGCTCTACAACGAGCTTCGTGCTATTGGAATGAAGGTGGATGTAGGACAGGTGTTTACCGAAGTGAAAATCGAGGATGGATCCCGTCAGCGCAAGACGCTGGAAATCGATTTCGTCTGCAACCGTGGCTATGAGCGAGTATACATCCAATCGGCCTATGCGATGGAAACAGAAGAAAAACGAGATCAAGAACTGACCTCACTACGTAAACTTCGCGACGGATTTCGCAGAATCGTAATTGTAAACGGGCTACAACCTACCTACATGAATGAAGAAGGCGTGTATATTATAAATCTTATGGATTTTTTGCGCGACCCGGAGAAATACATGGAGGAGAGAGTATAAAATCACAATATTCTTAAACTAGTAATATTTTGTTATGTCTGAGTTTATCAAAGCCATCGGCATATTTTATAAGAATGAATTAAATGCCATCAAGAAGAGTGGAGTCCAACTTCAACCCGTGTACGAGGCGTTCTCCAATGCATGGGAGTCTATAGAAGAGAGATTCCAGGGCGAACTTATGCGTCATGGTAGAATTCGTATGGAATTTCACTATACCATGGGACTATTTAAAAATGATGCAGAGAATAGAACTGCAACCTTGGATAAAATTGTAATTGTAGATAATGGTATCGGTATCAATCCTAGCAGTTATGACAGGTTGCTAACGTTACGAGACAATAGCAAATCTATTAGAAATAAAGGCACAGGAAGAATTCAATTTGTGCACTACTTTGATGAAACTACTTTTGATAGCATGTACTCCATTGATAACCATCATGGTAAGCATATTGTTATGACATTGTCGAAGGAACCAGCTTTTTTGAATAACAATGCGATTCTTCGCAAAGACATCGAAGAGGATGTAACAGACTGGAAACCATACACAAAAGTCACTTTAAGCCATATTTTGGATGATAAGAGAGACGCTAAATTTTATGGCGAGATTTCTTTAGAGAATATCATCATAGAAATTAAGCATCATTTTCTTGCTCGATTGTGTGAAAGTCGTTCCAGTCTTCCTACTATTGAATTTGTCAGATATGAGGACAATGTGGCGTTAGAGCCTCTCTATATATCGTGAGTTTAACATTAAATTGTATAATTAATCCATAGTTCTTATTGTAATAAG
>ERZ824488.2538-NODE-2538-length-15917-cov-3.984428_pt1 | contig 15917 bp, 10 predicted proteins | sample MGYA00519936_ERZ824488 | MGnify/ENA primary metagenome ERZ824488 (study PRJEB31778, sample SAMEA3449153) | human gut metagenome | biome: human gut; feature: human-associated habitat; material: faeces | place: United Kingdom | collected 2010/2012 ... | reverse complement strand
TCGGCGCTGCGGTCGTCGTCAAGAAGAGAGCGTAAGCAGACGGCTGTTTGCTGAAGCCCGTATTCAAGCCTATAAAGAAGCCCGCTTGCGCGCGGGCTTCTTTTTGTGCTTTTATTGCGCAAAAGGGCCTATTTGCGCTGGCTTTTGCTTAGACAAAAAAAGATGGAAGAAATCGTCATTTACCTGTTGACATAAGACCAATTTTGCGCTATAATATAATCAATAATTCATAAGTTTATCACTTTTTGGGAAGGATGAAAGACAAAATGAAAAAGTTTCTGGCAACGCTCCTTGCCGTCGCGCTTGTGGCCGTCGCGTGCTGCGTGTTCGCTTCGGCGGAGGACACCAATCTTGCGCTCAATAAGAGCTATACGACGATCGGTATTTATACGGCAGAGGGGGCAGCCGCGCCCTCTTATCCCGATGAGGACGGAAAGACGTTGACCGATGGTGTGAAAGCGCCTGCGGAAACCGGATACGGTGACGCAGTTTGGGTCGGTTTCAACAAAAATGACGCCGCGATGATTGCGAACAATGACCTTGCGGTTATTACGGTCAATCTCGGTGCCGCTTCGAGTGTCAGCAAGTTCGCTGCCGAGTTTTTTGAGGACACTGCGGCGGGCATTGGTATTCCTTCCAAGGTTGAGTTCTTTTACAGCGCTGACGGTGAAAGCTGGACTTCCGCCGGTGAAGGCGTGAAATCGGGCGAAGGCAGCGTTGGCGAGTATACTCTGACGCTGGACAACGCCGTAAATGCTACCTATGTGAAGGCAGAAATGACCTGCGGCTCCGGCACCTGGATTTTTGTCTCCGAGCTTGAGGTGTTCGGTACGGCTGGAACGGGCACGACGGACGAGTCCAAGTCTGAGACCGAGTCCAAGACCGAGTCCGAAGCGGTTTCCTCCGCGGCGCCCGTGGAGTCCTCTGCGGCCGCGACCTCTTCCACGGCTTCGTCCACGCCTTCGACGTCTGACGCCGGCGTTTTCGCCGTCGTCGTGCTCGCGGTCGTCGCCGTAATCGGCGCTGCGGTCGTCGTCAAAAAGAGAGCGTAAGCAGACGGCTGTTTGCTGAAGCCCATATTGAAGTCTGTAAAGAAGCCCGCGCCGATGCGGGCTTCTTTTTGCGTCTGCCGCAGAAAACGCAGGAAAAGGCTTTTCGCACCCGCTTTTGCTTATGGCGATGAAAAAATAGGAAAAATCGGCATTTGCCTGTTGACATAAGAACAGCTTTGCGCTATAATAAAATCGTTCGTTCATAAATTTATCGTTTTGGGAAAGGATGAGAAAAATATGAAAAAGTTTTTTGCAACATTCCTCGCCGTTGCGCTCGTGGCCGTAGCGTGCTGCGTGTTCGCTTCGGCGGAGGATACCAATCTTGCGCTCAATAAGAGCTACGACATTAACGGTTATGACTATGATCCTACAAATGTAAATTATCAGGACAATGAGACCGGCAAGCTGACCGACGGCCAGATCGGCGAAGTTGCGCCTTGGAGCGAAGGGTTTCCGTTTGTCGGCTTTTCCGGCGCGGAAAGCACGACGCCCCAAGCCGAGCATAACGGTCTGACCTCCTCGATTGTGCTTGATCTTGGCGCCGAAAGCGACGTAAGCAAGTTTGTTGTGCATGTGACCGGCGGCGGCAATGGCGGCATCTCCTATCCGTCGAGTGTAACGTATTATGTGAGCGCTGACAATGCGAATTGGACCAAAGTCGGCGAAGGTTCCAAGCTGACCGATCCCGCCGACGGGAGTTCGGCTTTCGATGCTTCTGAGCTTACGCTGGACAAGGCCGTCAAGGCGCGCTATGTAAAGGTTGAATTCGTACAAAGCGGACGCAGCGTTTTCTGTTCCGAGCTTGAGGTGTTCGGTACGGCTGGAACGGGCACGACGGACGAGTCCAAGTCTGAGACCGAGTCCAAGACCGAGTCCGAAGCGGTTTCCTCCGCGGCGCCCGTGGAGTCCTCTGCGGCCGCGACCTCTTCCACGGCTTCGTCCACGCCTTCGACGTCTGACGCCGGCGTTTTCGCCGTCGTCGTGCTCGCGGTTGTCGCCGTGATTGGCGCTGCGGTCGTCGTCAAAAAGAGAGCGTAACGAATAACGACTAAAAAAGGGACCTGCCTGTGAGCGGGTCCCTTTTTTTGCGGCGTTGCGGTATGTGGCGTTGCGGCGTGCGGCGGCTTGGGGACGGCGCGCTTTTCTCTTTCGCTGTGTGCTCGCCGTCCTTGCCAAAGAAAACGCGGGTTCCTATGCGAGCGGAGCCTTGAGCGCTGCGCCTGCGGACAAGGCGGCGTTTCGCGCGGCTTTTGCGCGGCTTTTGCGCGAGAGCTGCGCTGCGGCCGCCGAGCTTTGAGGAGCGGCGCAATGTCCTTGCGGATGGAGCGGCGCGCCGGGTTTGCGGCAGGGCTGTCGGACGGCGGCGGGCGTGCTTTCGGCCGCGCGGAAGCAAATCGGCGGCAAAGCGCGGGCTTAAGAATATGAATTAGGCACCTGTACGCCGCCGATCGAAAAAGCTCTTAGCTCGCCGCGCATTCGGCGCGGGGCTGCGAAAAAGCAAAGCGGCCAAGCTGCGGCGTTTGGCGGCTTTGGGATTGCCGCTTCCCGAAAGCGGGCGAAGGCCGCCGTCGCCTGCGGGGCGCGGTGAACGCAGGGCGAGCCACAGAAATTCAATGCAGGATCGGACAGCGGTGCTTGTCCGGTCTTTTTTTGTGCCGTCGTTCGGCGGGGTCGGCGGGGATGGCCGCACGGCCGCTTTTGGAACGGCGGCATTGCCGTGCAGAATCGGCAAATCGATTCCCGTCCGGCTTTTTACGCTGCTGCTTCGGCGGCGCGGCGTTGGAATATAGCCTTGACCGCCGCCGAAACGGTATGGAAGGCGCAGCGAAATGGCGCGGCGGCGTTTATCTGCTTGTTTGTGCTGCCGTGTACGGGCCGCCGCTGGGGGCGCTCGCGGCCGCTGCCGGAATAACATGGAGGCCGTGCCGAAGCTGCAGCGGCGGCGCTCGGCTTGTGCGCTGTTGTTCAGTGGGGATAGCACGGCCGGCTTAGAAATAGACGTAAAGCCGTATCGGTTGGCGCAGCGCTGCTCGTCGGTTTTTGCCGCCGATCGGTAGAACCTCGTCGGGCGCTCTTGACCGCCTGAAACGGCATAGAAGGCGCGCCGAAATGGTGCGGCGGCGTTTGTTTCATTTATGTTTGCGGCGGGGCGACGTTGAGGACACGACTTGACCAACACGGGAATGGCACCAAAACCGCGCCGGAGCGGCGGCAGTATTTATCCGGCCTTTAATTGCGCCGTCGTTTACGGGCTGTCGGCAATGACGGTGGCCGCTGCTCGCCGCTGACACGGTATGGAAATCGTTCCGGCGTGCAGCGGCGGCGCTTGCTTGGCTTATAAGCTGTTTTGGCGGAGTAACACAGATATGGACGGGGCCGGCTTTGGTACGGCAGTCTGTATCGGGGCGGCCCGGCACGGATCGCTGTTTTTACCGCAAATCGGCGGGACGCTGCCGGAACATGCTTTGGCTGCCGTTGAAACGGCATTTACAGCGCGCCGAAGCGGCGCGGAAAAGTTCCCCCGACTTTTTTCTTTGCTGTTTACGGGCCGCCGCTGGGCGCTCGCGGCTGCGGCCGGAATAACATGGAGGCCGCGCCGAAGCCGTAACGGCGGCGGGGCGGCACAGGGGGGGTATAAATGGGGCTGCCTTTGAAACAAAAGCAACGCCGTGCCGGTTTCGGCACGGCGTTGCTCGTATGGCTTTTGATGCCGATCTGTGGAACATCGCGTCAGGGGGCATAGGCGCGGTTGTCGCTGAAGCGGCATGGATGGCGCGCCAAATCGCGCGGCGGAGTAGGACTGTTTTTGCAGTGCTATTACGGGATGCCGTTGGCGGCATAGCCGTGGGCATTGCTGAAACAGCTTAGAAGCTGCGCCAAAGCGGCGCAGCGGCGCTTGCCTGATTTTCACGCCGCTGTTCGGCGGGATGATGCCGGATAAACAAAGGCTTGATTTGACACGGGAGCGGCATCAAAGCCGCGCCGGAGCGGCTTGTGCGGCTTTTTATGTTGTTGTTAGGGGCTGCTGTCGGAGAATAGCTGCGGCCTCTGGCGACACAGCATAGAGGCTTTGCCGGCGTGCGGCGGCGGCGCGCTTGGCTTTTGTGCTGCTGTTTGGCGGGACCCTATGGATATGGCTGCCTTTGGAACGGCGAAAAACGCTTTAAAATGGCACGGCGTTTTTCCCGCAAGCCTTTGCCGCCGATTGGGCGGGTTCTCTTTTGGGGCTATGGCGGCGGTGCGCGCTGAAGTTGAAGGACGGGCTGCGGTCACAGGCGGAAAGGCAGCGAGAGCGGGCTGTAACGGCGCGGCGGGGCTTTCTTGGCCTTTTGCCGCAGTTCAGAGGGGCGGTGGGCGGCAGGGTGCGGCCGCCGCTGAAACGGCGTCGAAGCTGCGTCGGAATGGCGTTGTATATTTTATGTCATATTTGCATCGAATTTTTTATGTTCTTTCTTGTTTCGTTGTTATGTAAACGGCCGCTGTCTGCGGTGGCATATATTAACAAAAAATGTCGAAAAAGCTCTGTGTGACGTACTTTTCCGACAAAAATGGACTTCCTTGGCGAAGAAGATATAGGGTTTCAAAATTTTTGTCGAATTTTGGCATATAGATTGCCTCAAATTATGCTGATATTTTTGTGAACCTATTGTATTTGAAAAATGACTATGTTAAAATATGGTTACAAAGCGAACAAGCGCTCTAAACGACAAAATCAGCTTCTCCGGATGGCGTTGTTATTGTAAACCATAGCGCGAAGTACGATGAAAAATTGAAAGGATGAAAACAGACCCATGGATAGTGTCAAAACAAGGCCGACCGTGATGATTGTGGACATGGACGCGGCCTTCCGCTCTCAGTGCGCACAGGCGCTGAAAAAGCAGAACATCGAGGTCGTGGCCGAAGCCGATAACGGGCATGACGCCTATCTTCTGTCTCTGCGCACCAAGCCGAAGGTGATCCTCTGTGACTTGTATGTGGGTAAGATGGACGGCGTGCAGCTGCTCAAGGACCTACATAAGCAGCTTGTGGACGAGGAGACCAGCTTCATTATGCTGGCCAGCTTCACCAACCAGAATCTTTTCGAGGAATGCTGCAACGCGGGCGCCACCTATTGTATGATTAAGCCGCTGGATTACTCGCTGCTTGCCGAGCGAATCGAGCGCATCTGCGATAAAAAGCGCCGCCGTGCCGTCGTCAAGGCGCAGGAGGAGCTGGACGATTTGGAAGCGCAGGTGACGAAGATCATTCACCAGATCGGCGTACCCGCGCACATCAAGGGGTACTCCTACCTGCGGTCGGCGATCATTATGACCATCAACGACGTTGAGATCATCAATTCCGTCACCAAGGTGCTGTATCCCGCCGTTGCCAAGATGTACGCGACCACCGCCTCGCGTGTCGAGCGTGCGATTCGTCACGCCATCGAGGTCGCGTGGGACCGCGGCGATCTGGAGGTGCTGGACTCTTTCTTCGGCTACACCGTGCAGAATTCGCGCGGCAAGCCGACCAACTCCGAATTCATTGCGATGATCGCGGACAATCTGCGGCTGAAAAACCGCGGCGTGGCGATCTGAAACGCGCTTCCCGTTCCCCCGCGAGTTCATCCGGATAACGGGAAACGGACTGATTTGTTTTCATCTCTTTTCTCCTCTTTTTCTCCAAAGGACGGCGCGCACTCCGAAAAGCGGGTGCGCGCCGTCTTCTTTTGCGTCCGCCTTTCGGTACAGGATACCATACGCCCGCACGGGATTTTTGTCGCATTCTGCGGCGGCGCAAAAAGCCGCCGAAAACGGCCGCGCGGCGGCATTCGACGGGCCGGACAGACGGCGGAGCTGCGCCGGAAAGGGGCGGCGCCGGAAAGGGGCGGCGCCGGAAAGGGGCGGCGCCGGATAAAAGCGGAAAACGATACCGTTGGGCGGAGGTGGTCCCGGGCTGCGGGGGCGGTCCGAGCGGTAAAAAGGGACGGCGCAACCGACTGCGGGGCGGTCGCCGCGCCGTTTTGCTCGTGTCCATCGATTTGGGAACGCGCCGTCAAGGCGATGTTCCGGCGGGAGGGCGGAAAAGCTGTGGGTTAGACAAAGATATGGTTCCAGAGAAGAAAAGCGGGATAAGAGCCGCTTAGGGGAGAGCCGGTTGAGAGGGCGCAGGGGAAGCTGCTGTAATAGCGCAGACCGAGGGCAAGCTGAGCGGCAAGGCATCGAAAGAATAAAACTTGTGAGAAGCGTAGAATTCTTCGTTGTCTTTGCGGCGACTGCGCTCCGCCTTGCCGCTGCGGCGGGGCGTATAAGGGGCGGATAAGCTTGCGCCGGATACAGAGCCCGGAAAACGTCTTCTCAAGGCGTGCAGGCCGGCCGGCTTTGGAGGCGTTGCGCCTGTTGGTGAATTCCAAACCGGTATGGTTTGGATATATGCAATGGCATAAAGGAACTTTTCAACAGCATAGCGAAGAAAGACGCCGGAAAAAAGGCACCGTGTTCCTCAAAAGCCTCGGGGTAGCGGAAACGGGAACGCTCGTCGATGAAGGCATACTGGCGTGCCGGTGTATCGGTGTACTGGTAAAACTTCTGACCAACGGCATATCCGACAAGGCAAGCCGTCGGAACAAACTTGACGTCGATCCGCCCGTGCGGTCCGGGACGGGTCATCTGCGCATAGGACTTGGGATTATACTTGGGATTCGGCAGCTTCGCGGCCTCTGACCCCGTTTGCGCAAGAGCCTGTAAAGGCCGGAGATGGGGCGGGCATACCCTCTCTGCCGGAGCTTGGCCCAAAACACCGCCAGACCTGTGTTGGGGTTCATTGTCGATGCGCCTAATCTCTTCCGGCCGGTGTCGGCTGGGATGGTGGTGCGGCGGTGTGAACGAGCGGTCAAAGATGGTAGCGTTCCGTCGCGGCGTTTGCGCCGGCGGCAGCTATACCGGCGGTTGGTGCGGCAGCGTATGGCTGTTTTGTGACGCCGTTTTGCAAAGAATATTCAATTACTGCCTGCCGAAATCGTATTGTTTGGGTTATCTTATTCACAGCGGATAGGGCGGCGCCTGCCTTTCGGTTTTGTCTCGGCAACGCAACCTTAACACAGCCCACTCCTATTCGCTGCCTTTTTATTCCCATTTGTTAGACAGCATTGTATCACTTACGGTGTTCCGGCGGGAGAGCGGAAAAGCGTGGTTATAGCGGGCAGACCGCAATCGTCATGCCGGAGAGAGGGGTGCTTTGCCGCCGGCGCTTGTCTGCGGCGCCCGCTTAGAGGAAGGCGGGCGTTTGCGCTTATGAAAGCGGTTTTCGGACAAACAGGCGTATGGGCGGGCGGGAACGGTCGGGCAAAGGCAGGCGCACGGGTACTCGTCCCGGTTTTGCCGTGCGTCTGCGGATGGGAACGGGCCGTGAAGTGAAGCGGCTTGCCTTTGGAAGCCGTAAAACATCGGGAACGCAGGCCGTGGCGGCGAGGCCGTCCGACTGCTGAAAGCGGAAAACCGTCGGCAATGCGGGCTGCGGCAGGAGGTGTAGACGGCGTGAAGCTGTGGCGTGCATATGGCGCTTTGCTCGTTCGCCGTCGGTTGAATATTCTCATAGTCAAAAGACAACTTAGTAAAGCACTGTCTATTTACCGCATGAATCTTATCAAGTTTTTCAAATGATCTTATCATATCAACTGATCTTGAGAGAGGCCCTTTAATTTACGGTTCGCAGAAATAACGATACTTATTATCCATAATAATTCACGGTTGCTTCCCGTAATGTCTTTGGACATAACAAACCTACTCCATCTCAAATAATTGTGTTTTTATTATATATTTGGATTTATTGCGGCAAAATTTAGAGAGCAGATGTATTTTTTTGTGAGCAATGGAAATTATTTACAATTATATTCCACCATAATTCAGTGAGCATTTGTGTATATCTGTGACATCACTCGTAAATTAATGCAAACATATTTCAATTCGCATTCCTTATAACAGACGCTTCTTTTGCCGGGCTTCAGACTTCATTATATCTTATATAAAGCAAATCGCTTTCGTTCTATTATGAATCCGTTTTTTACTCGCATTATCCCCCTCGGACGGCTTGCGCCGCATAGCGGCGTAAGCCGTCCGGGGGCATCTTCGCGCCACCCCTCTTTCTTCCAAACGGGCAACGCCGCACAGCGGCGTTGCCCGTAAATAAACTTATCCTGCACTCCAAGACTACCGACGCCCTACGCCGCTGCGCGGCGTAGGGCGTCGGTGAAACGGAAGAAAAATATAATAGAAACAGTTCCCCCACTTGAGAATAAACTCGAAACCGATAAAACGCATGCTCCGTTTTCCCCAAAATGGACGACGCCGCAAAAATGCGCCGGCTCAGCATACGCTTGCGGCGTGCATCGAAAGCCCTGACCGCTGCGGATCCGCAGCGTCGCAGCGGCACTCTTTTACTATGCCGCCAACCGCTTACCGTCCGGCGCAAGACGAACAACCCGCCGCGCAGCGGCCGCTCGGCTGTTGGACCGCTGCCGCACAAATCCCGATTCATAGACAAATACGGCGCGCCGACCTTACTCTGCCTGTTAAACATATCAAAAGCCATTTACGACGGCCGCTCCAATACAAAAGCCTGCCCTTTCTGTGCGCGAAAAATCCGCGCACGGCTTACTCGTTGCCTTCACCCGACGCGTCATCGCTGGTCCGCCGCCCCTGCCAAGACGCGCCGGCTCGTCTTGGCAGGGGCGGCGTCCGGCGCGAACGGCGACGGCCGTTCGCGCCGGACGCGATACCGCGTTTATCCTTCCCGAACCCGCTCTATTTTCAGCCCGCAACGCTCTGCATCCTTTCGGCTTTTCCCGATTGCCTCTTTGCCGAAACTTCAAGCGCCGGACGCTTGCGGCGCGTCGCTTCCCATCGACATAGAGATCCCCCCGAATGCAGGCATTGCTCTGCATTCGGGGGGATTTGATCCGTATTGTTATTGTCCGTTCTTACAGATACGGTTTCGTTCCTGCCGCCATAGGAGACGTTTTTTCGATTGTCCGCTTGTATCGGTTCCGCTCCCCGCTTTTTGCCCTAAACCACGCGGGCAAAGCAGCCCTCACCGTTTGATCAGACAATGCAGATATTCGGTGGTTCTACTGCTTTTATGCCGCCTATTTTCGTCCGTGTCGGCCTTGAATCTTTTGTAATCGGTCGAAAAGATTTCGTACGAGCCGTATTTTTGCATAATGCTTCGGATGACGTCGAACGGCATCAGCCCCTCGTTGTTATAGCTGAGGAAGATATATCGGAATTCGGCGTTGCGGATAACGTCCTCAAACGCGCCGGCGACGGTCCGCACGGAGCAGAAATCGCTCTTCTGGGCCGCGTAATCCCGCAGGCCCGTCTTGCCCTTAAGCCGCGGCGCGTCGTAGCGGGCGATGGTTTCGAGGACGTGGTAATTCGTGCAGTACTGCCTCGCGTTGTACGGCGGGTCCAGATACAGGATGTCGCCGCCGACCGTCCGAATCAGGCTGTGGATGTCCTCGTTATACACCCTGCCCGTCCGGCTGCCGTCCACAACCGGCAGCAGCTCCAGCCGAAAGGTCTTGGCGGCGGATTTTTTGACCCCCTTCAGGAAAGCGCCGTAAACCGAGGCGGTGTTGGCGTACTTGTCTATGGAGTGGATCAAGCTGGCCAGCAGATAGGTATACCGCGCCTCGTCAAGCGCCCCGCAGTCCTTCAGCCGCTCCAGTTCGAGCCGCACCGCGTCGCATTTCCTGCCGTTTTCGTCGGTGAAATAATTCCGGCCGCTGCCCGAGCCGGCGCAATAATTGCGGTAGACAAACCCGTCCGCGCCGGGCAGGTCGTTCAGATCGTCCAGAATCTCCTGCACATCCAGCGGCGGCACGTTTTCAATCAGGTGCTTGTTGAGAATGTAGCTGTAATACTGTATGTCGTTCGCGATGACGCTGTACCCTTTCTCCTTGAAGGTCTTTCCCACGACCCCCGTTCCGGCAAACAGGTCCGCAAAGGACATATGCGTATCGGTTCCGGCTACGGCTGCGATCGTCTCTATCAGAAACGGCATCAACGAATATTTTGAACCGATATAATTCATTGTCTTTCCTCGTTTTTTCCGCAGGGAAATGCAAAAAGCTCCCCGCTTAGTTGTCAGGCAGAATCAGAAAACGCGCTCAAACGCGACGGCGTCCCCGATGGAAAAGGCGATAAACCGGACCGGCTCGACGCAGAGCGCGTCCGTCCGCGCATACCGCAGCCCGCCGGCCGCCGACCGGAACGCCGTAAGCCGCGCCCCGCCGACACCCTGTGCGACGACGACCGGCCGGATGCAGAGCTGCCGCCCCGCCGTCAACGGGCCCCAGTAGCTTTGGAGCCAGTCGATGTACCACGGAAGCTGGCCGGTGAGGATGCCGTCGCCCGGCGGCTCGTCCTTCAGTTCCAGCACTTGGACCAGCACCCGTTCGGCCGTCTCCTGCCGCGTCACGACGTCCATCCGCTGCATACCGACGCCGCACGACACCTCGTTGCCCAGCCAGAGAGGCCGCGCCGGATCGATTTCCAGCAGGGCGGACAGGTCGTCCCGCCATATGTTCTGGAGCAGGAAGGCCTGAAGATGGGTCTCGAACGCCTGCTTTTGCCGCTGCTTGAACACCAGCCTTTTTTCGATGGACAAGCCGCCCTGCGAACCGCCGTAGGTCTTGCGCCCGCACGAAGGCACGATGCTCTCGCTCTGCGCGTCGTATGTAAAATCGGTTCCCGACAAAACCGCGCCGCCGTTTTCGGCCGCAATTTTTGCGACGAGCCTGTCCGCCTCGTAATCCGTCAGCATCGTACAGCCGCGGTTGCCCTTGAGCTTTCGGTAAATCAAGCTCCAGAATAGCTGGCTCGGATGCGAAACGCCGTCCAGACTGTCCAGCACCTTATGCTCGGTCACACCCTTCGCGTACACCCGCGCAGGCTCGATGCGGATGCGCAGGTTCAGCGTCCGCCCCAGCAGGTCCGCCAGATAATTGTGCTCGTTCGCGTCGTAAAACGGACTGCCCACCGCGCGGAAAACGCCGTAAAACCTTCCCTCGTTCTCCCCGCGCCGGAGATAAAAGAGGATGTCGTCGCCCTCGCGGACGCGGGAGATGTCCGCGATCATCGAGACCATGTTTTTCTCGGCGCCCCAGCTCAAGCCCGCCTCTTTGTTATACGGAAGCTCCGGCTGCGCCAGAAACGGCGCGTCAGAAGAGCCGCCCGTCCCCGCGAACCGATACGCAAGGTGGTATGGGAATGTTTTGTCGTTGACGATAAAAACGTGTGTCATCCAGAACCGCTCCTTTCCCGACAGCGCGCCGGTTTTTCTGTTCCGAACGGCCAAAGCCGCCGACCGCCGACCGCAAAGCCGACCGCCGCTGCGGAAGCGCGCAGACGTCCGCCCGCGCCGCCGCCGCTCAGCCGAACGCCCGCAGAACGGACGGCACGACCGCACGCGGAATGCGTCCCGCAGCCGCCTGTGCCGTTCGGCGCGGCTTTTCGTACATTCGCTTGCTCCCGTCCGACGGGAAGACGCTCGTCCGAAATCCATATCCGGCGCGTCTTTCCGCGCACTCTCGCTTCCCTGTTTTACGGATACATCCCGTCTGGCGGCTGCACACAGCCCATCTTTTCACGCGTTCGCATGTACTCCCCCTACGGAAAACGTCTTATCCGCCGACCTGTTCGGCGCGGCTTTCCGCGCGTTCACGTTTTCCCGTCCTGCGGGACACGTCCCGTCCACCGACTGTGCACAGCTTAGCTTTTCTCCCATTCGAAATTCCTATCCTACGAAAAACGACTCATCCGCCAACTGTTTCCGGCGCGTTTTCCAACACGTTCATTTTCTCCCGTTCTATAAGGAGATGTTTCATCCGCCGTCTATGCACAGCTCATCGTTTCGCGCATTCGTGTTTTCCCGTCCGGCGGAAAGCGGCTCGTCCGCCGCCCGCGTCTGGCGCGGCTTTCCGCGCGTTCGCATGTCCTGTCTTATGGGAAGCATACCCTCCGTATCCGCCGCGCCCGTTTTTCCATACCGCGCCCGCGGCTTCGTATACCGAGACTTTGAAACCCGCGGCTGTATGCTAAGCCGCAGCGCCGCATATACCATCCCCGCAACGCTTCGGCGTTTCTCACCCCGACGGCATTAGGAAACAAAATCTTAAACGCTCAACGCGGCCAGGCCAACCCGCAAAGCACCAAATTTCTCTGCGCCGCAGGACGCGAAAATCGCAGCTCTCCGCCAAGCAAAATCCGTCGTCGCCCTTCACGCTGCGCTGTTATTATACCACAATCCGACGATTTGCACAAGAGCCGCACGAAAAATCGCTTTGTCCGCAATATAGACGTGCAATACATGAAGGAATCCGGATAAGAGGAAAACGCAAAAATGTGTGCAAATCAGCGGACACAATAAAGTGGAGCGAATACTTTTATTTGGAGGAATTTCAAGATGGATAAGTCATGATTTGAACAGTTAGGCGGCAGATATGAAAAGCAGGGCGATTCCCTTATTTCCCGCCTTACCTTGCCGGCCGGACAAGAACCCGTAATCGGCATTTGGGGGCAGCGGCACTTGTACATACCAATTTTCTCACAAGCCGCAGGCGCAACGCTTACCTTGCCGACATCGTCAGTCCGGCACGGGAACGCTTCGAAAAGCGCACTGAACAAATGAAACAGACGCAGGGAGCCACAGCAGCCAAAGGCGCAAACGCCTTAGAATGAACGGGAAGAATGCATAGCATTCGGGCGTGTGCAAGGGGGATTGGGGAGATTGTGGAAAGAGAGATTATTTCCCAATAGTCTGACAAGGCGGTAGGGAATAAGCTCTGCCGTTTTTTCGGGAGGTGGGCGTGAAACGATTTAACATCTCTTGCTATATGTGATTTATCTTGTTGTTTGTTAAAATACAACTTGTATGTTTTATCTCGCCAAAGTGGCAGAATAAAAAGCATGGGAAGTCAATATAGCAAAATAGTTATTCAAAAAGGCTCAGTTCATTTCTTGACATTGTTATGGTACAATAGATAGGAGACAAATAAAAAGAGAAAAACAACTCAAATATGATATGATGTTAAGTAACTACACAAAACACAGATCAAAAGGAGTTGTTTTTCATGATAAGTATAACATCAAGAGCGCGGTTTCGTCAACGGGTAATCAGATATTCAGAGAAACATGGAGTGACGGCGGCAAGCATACGGCACAGAGTAAGCCGAAACGCAATATACGAATGGAAGGCAAAATATGACGGGAACTGGAAAAGTCTGCGGGACGGATCGCACCGGCCGCACAGCCATCCGAACGAGCACACAGCGGAAGAGAATGCGTTAATTGAGAGATATTACCGTTACAACAAAGAAGACAAGCTGATGCTGTGGGACAAACTCAGGGCGAACGGATATAAACGGTGTTACAAAAGTCTGCTCCGAGCGATAGCGAGATTAAAATTAAATGAAGCGCCGGAGAAGAGAAAAGGCTACAAGCCAAAGGCGTACCAAAGAGCGGAATATCCGGGGCAGAAGGTGCAGATTGATGTAAAGCATGTGCCCGGGTATTGTGTGGCAAACGGGCAGAAATACTACCAATACACTGCGGTTGATGAATGTACAAGATACAGTTTCAGAGAGATGTATGACGAACACAGTACATACAGTTCATTGGATTTTCTCAAAAAGTTGATCGAATACTTTCCGTTTCCTATAAGAGAAGTACAGACCGACAACGGAACGGAGTGGACAAATGCGCTGCTGGTGAAGAGGGCAACCCATAAGACACTGTTTGAAGATTATCTTGAAGAAAACGGGATCAGATACCATAGGATCAGAGTTGCGACGCCGAGGCACAACGGGAAGGTAGAGCGGCAGCACAGGCTGGATGAAAAGCGTTTTTACGGCAAGATGAGAATGTACAGTCTTGAGGACGGGCGGAAGCAGTTAAAGAAATACAACAGGATATCCAACAATATTTCAAAGTGCTGTCTAAACTACCGCAGTCCGCAGGAGGTATTGGAGGACTATCTGGCAGTAATGTGAGCCGCCGATTTTGCGTGTTTTGAGGAGCCGAGGCGACGAAAAATACGCAAAATCTTTGACAAGTCAACTTACATCATATTTTTCTTGAGAAAAGTGTCACCCATCATTGACGACTGTACAAAAAGGCTCAGTTCATTTCTTGACATTCCCTTGACTTTTGCTACTGAACGGATTATAATATGGATATGGGAATGAAGTTCTCCCTCGGCGCTGCCGAAACCGCTTTATAAAGCTAATGACTTCTGCATTTATGCAGAAGTTTTTTGTATGTAAAGCCGGCAATTTCTGCGTAAGTGCAGGAATTGCCGGCTTTTTTGCGTGAAAGGAGCAGTTTATATGGGATAAAATCAGAAGCCTTCCACCTTTGAGAATAAATTATTTCTTTTTAGAAGAAATAAGAAAAATGACTGCCGTATTGCTGCGATAAAAGGTTTGAAGCCAGAGTTATTTGAAAACGTGCTGCGGTAGTCATTAACAATCAATATGGCAAACACAACAAGCAAGAAATTGTGATCCCTTTCTTTATCAGGAGGATTTTTATGTTAACGTCACTTGCCTTTATATTCTTAATTGGGCTATCTACGGCCGCAATCTGTCAGAAATGGAAGCTGCCGCGCATAATCGGTATGCTGATTACCGGCATTGTTTTAGGACCGTATGTATTGAATGTATTAGACCCGTCTATTCTGTCTATATCGTCTGAATTACGACAAATGGCACTCATTATTATTCTTTTGAAAGCAGGACTTTCTCTCAACCTCTCGGACTTAAAAAAAGTGGGGCGTCCTGCAATTATGATGTCTTGTGTGCCCGCAGGCTTTGAAATTTTAGCCTTTTTCCTTTTTGCGCCTGATTTGCTTGAAGTTTCAAGAATGGAGGCTGCTGTTATGGGGGCCGTTCTTGGAGCTGTTTCACCTGCTGTTGTTGTGCCAAAAATGGTACAGCTTATAGATAATAGATACGGAACGCAAAAGAGTATCCCTCAATTCATAATGGCTGGCGCTTCCTGCGATGATATTTTTGCCGTCGTTCTATTTACTGCTTTTGTCAGCATGGCACAGGGCGGTCAGGTTCATATTATGGATTTTGTAAATATCCCGATTTCAATTATACTCGGAATCGCATTAGGGGCGCTTGTTGGATTTTTCCTATCTGTGTTTTTCGAAACAGCATACGCACATAAGCACTGCGTCCGAAACAGTATGAAAGTGATTATTGTTCTTGGCATTTCTTTTATGTTGATGGCTATTGAAGCTTGGGCAGAAGATTTTGTAGCCATTTCGGGATTACTGGCAGTTGTAAGTATGGCTTGTGTGCTTAAACTGAAAAGCATTGCTGATGTTTCAAAAAGATTATCAGAAAAATTTGGCAAGCTATGGATGGCTGCCGAAGTTAGCCTTTTTGTTTTAGTGGGTGCTACTGTTGATATTCGTTATACAATGGAAGCGGGCTTGCCGGCTATCGCAATGATTTTCCTTGCGCTCGTATTTAGAGGAATTGGAGTTTTTGTCTGCTTAGTCAAAACAAACTTAAATTGGAAAGAACGCCTTTTCTGTGTAATTGCTTACTTACCAAAAGCAACCGTACAGGCGGCTATTGGTTCAGTACCTTTCGCTATGGGATTGCCCTGCGGTCAGATTGTTTTATCTGTTGCGGTATTGGCAATTTTGATTACCGCCCCACTGGGAGCGATTGGTATGGATTTAACATACAAGAAATTATTAACACGAGAGGAAGTAAATAAAAGTGAAGCAGTGAAAACAGAGCAAAGGAATGATTGCACTTAAAGGCCAGTGAGGTTGTGATTTTCCGGCAAAAGAAGGGATAAACATAATACCTCC
>ERZ824488.2534-NODE-2534-length-15940-cov-4.733207_pt1 | contig 15940 bp, 11 predicted proteins | sample MGYA00519936_ERZ824488 | MGnify/ENA primary metagenome ERZ824488 (study PRJEB31778, sample SAMEA3449153) | human gut metagenome | biome: human gut; feature: human-associated habitat; material: faeces | place: United Kingdom | collected 2010/2012 ... | reverse complement strand
GGCTTGATATGATAAAACATCAAGTTGAAGAATCTACATATACAGGTTATAAAAGACAAATTGAAGGCAGAACAAAAGAATATTTTACTAAAAATCCAGTAATGCTAGAAGATTTAAAACCAGTACATATTTTAGATTTTTATAATTGGTTATATTCACAAGGGCTTAAAGGAAATACAGTTGTAAAATATCATGCTAATATTAGAAAGGCATTAGATTATGCAGTACAAACAGACTTAATACAAAGTAATCCAGCTATAAAAGTTGGTAGACCACAACAAGAACAATTTATTGCTGACTATTATAATGAAGATGAATTAAACAATTTATTCAAAGTAGTAAAAGACACGCCTTTAGAATTAATTGTTTATTTAACTGCTTTCTATGGATTACGAAGAAGTGAAGTTTTAGGCATTAGGTGGTCTGCAATAGATTTTGAAAATAAAACAATTACAATAAATCATAAAGTAGTAACAGTTACAGATGAAAACGAAAATAGTAAAACAAAAACCAAAATTATTACTAAAAGAAAGACAAAAAATAAATCTAGTTATAGAACATTGCCTTTATTTAAAGAAATTGAGGAACTTTTACTCTATACTAGAAAAATGCAAGAATACTATATGTCTATATTTAAAGATAGTTACAATAAAAAATACAAAGATTATGTTTGTTTAGATGAGTTAGGAAATTTAAGAAAGCCTGACTATGTTAGTCATAAATTTAAACAAATATTAAGAAATAATAATTTAAGAGAAATAAGATTCCACGATTTAAGGCATAGTTGTCGGAACATTGCTTGTAAAGAAAGGTATATCACTAAGAGAAATACAGGATTGGCTTGGTCATTCAAGTTCAAGAACTACTGAAAGATATACACACTTGGATTCGAGTACAAAAATCAAATCTGCATCTGCTATTGAAAATGCACTTAGTTTTTATAGCAATAAGAATATTGAAACAAATAAAAAAGATATATTAGATCTGGACTCTAATATACCTAAATAATTAAGTATTTTCCAAAATTGTTAGAAATTTGTTAGAAAAATCTAGCAATTTTATTATAAAAGCATCAAGGTTTATCTTACGAACTCCTTGATGCTTTTATGGTGCAGATGGCCGGAATCGAACCGGCACGGTTTATTCAACCGCAGGATTTTAAGTCCTGTGCGTCTGCCAGTTCCGCCACATCTGCATAAATGTAAACTGGCTTATGTCTTACGACAATGATTATTATAAGACAATTGTGAATATTTGTCAATAGAAAAAACAAAAAAACTAAAAAAAATTTTAAAAATGAAAAATAAGGATTATACATTGCAAAAAAAGAATACAAATGATAAAATAAAAATATATAAATATAAAATTAGGAGGAATAAAAATGGGATTAATAAAAGCAGCAGTAAGTGCAATAGGAAGTACTTTACATGATCAATGGAAAGAAGCAATCAGATGTGAAGAAATGGGAAATGATATACTAATGATGAAAAAAACAACTAAAAATGGAGTTATATCAAATGGAAGTACAATAATAGTAGGACAAGGTCAATGTGCTATTATATATGATAATGGAAAAGTAATAGATGCAACAGCAGAAGAAGGATATTATAAATTTGATACATCATCTACACCATCAATGTTTGAGGGTGAATTTAAAGGAATGTTTAAAGAAATGTGGGAAAGATTCACATATAATGGAGCTTCAAGTAAGCAACAAGCAGTATTCTTCTTTAATATAAAAGAAATTATAAATAATAAATTTGGAACACCAACACCAGTTATGTATGATGATTGGTCACATGCAATTCCAAATCAAATGACAGGAGAGCTTTTACCATTAGCAGTTAATATAAAATGTTTTGGAAACTATACATTTAAATTAACAAATCCAGCTACATTTATGAGTGAAATTGCAGGAATGAGTGAAGTATATAAAAAAGATCAATTATTAGAACAAATGAGAAGTGAAGTAATGGACTCATTTGAAAAAGTATTAAATGAATTAGGATATGTTAATAAAATTCCTGTACGTGCATTACCAAGTCAAAAAGCTAAAATAAAAGAAATTATGGCTCAAGATAATTTTGATAATAGAATTAAAGGAAGAGGAATTTCAATAGAAGGATTTAACATAGAATCAGTAACATTAGATGATGCATCACAAGAAAAAATTAATAATTATGAATTAAGTTCAAATGCATATATGCAACAAGGAACAATGGTTGGTGCATATGCTCAATCAATGAAAGATGCAGCTAATAATGCAAATGGCGCAACAACAGGATTTATGGGAATTGGAATGGCTAATATGGCATCAGGAGGTGTAATGGGAGGTGCTACTACAGCTCCTTGGCAAAATACAAGTAATTCATCAGTAAACAATAATAGTTCAACATCAGATATGTGGGAATGTCCAAATTGCAAGAAACAAGTAAAAGGAAATTTCTGCCCAGACTGTGGACAAAAAAAGCCTGAAAAAGTTTTTTGCTCTAATTGTGGTAAAAAAGTAGAAAATGGTGCAAAGTTTTGCCCAAATTGTGGAAATAAGTTAAACTAAAGGAGAAAAACAAATGAAGATTACAGTAGATAACAAATGTCCAAGTTGTGGTGCAAATGTAAAATTTAATCCAACAACACAAAAATGGGATTGTGAATATTGTGGTAATTCATATGAAATAGAGGAGTTTGAAAAGCAACAAGAAAAAGAAACAAAGGAAAATTTAGGTTTTGAAATAGATGAATATACATGCCCTAATTGTGGTGCAACAGTTGTTACAGATGCTAATACTGTTGCAACACATTGTGTATATTGTGGAAATACTACAATTATGAAAAATAGACTTCAAGGTGAGTTTAAGCCAGATAAATTAATTCCATTTAAAACAACAAAAGAAGAAGCAATAGAAGAATTTAAAAAGAATGTAAAGAAAAGATGGTTTGCACCATCTGACTTTCATGATGAAAAAAACATAGAAAAAATAACAGGTGTATATATACCATTTTGGTTTTATGATAGTCAAATGAATGGAAATATACAATCTAGGGCAACTCAAATAAGAAGATGGAGTTCTGGGAATTATGATTATACAGAAACATCAACATTTAGATGTACAAGAAGTGGAGAATTAGAGATAGAAGATTTACCAGTAGACAGTTCAACTAAATTCAAAGATGAAATAATGGACTCAATAGAACCATATAATTATAGTGAATTTAAACCATTTAATAGATCATATTTATCTGGTTTTTTAGCAGAAAAATATGATTTAAATAAAGATGAAGTATATGATAGGGCAAAAAATAGAATGGAAAATACAATGGTAGATGAATTAAAATCTACAATAAGGGGGTATAATTCAGTAACTGTTGATAATAGTGATGTAAATATTAATAGTGGAGAAGTTGAATATGCATTATTACCAGTATGGATGTTAAATATAAAATTTAAAGAAAAAATGTATACATTTGCAATGAATGGACAGACAAAAAAAGTTGTAGGAACAGTGCCAATGGATAGTGGAAAAGTTATAAAAAAAGGTATACTATTTTTTGGAATTAGTTTTATTTTATTTTTTATATTTAATTTAATGAGGGGAATGATGTAAATGAGAAAAAAATTTAAATTTTTGACAGTATGCATAATTTTTATAATTATACTTGGATTTGGAAAAGCCTATAATGTATATGGATATACAAAAAAAACAAATGTGTTGGAAGATAATTCACAAACTTCATATGCAAAAGATAAAACACCAAGTGTTGATAATACATTAAAGATATATGATTATGCAAAATTAATACCAGATGACAAAGAAAAAGAAATTTATAATATGATTAAGAAATTTATTTCAAAGTATAATATGGATATGGCTATTGTTACAATAAATGAAAATCCAAAAAGTAGTTCAATGGGTTACGCAGATGATTTTTATGATTATAATGATTTTGGTGTTGGGGTAAATAAAAATGGTTTATTGTTTTTAATTGACATGGATAATAGAAAGATGTGGATTTCAACAACTGGAAAAGCAATAGAAATATATAATGATAAAAGAATTGATGCTATTTTAGATTATACATATGATAAAATTTCTAAAAAGGATTATTCTGGATGTGCAGAACAATTTATAAAATATGCAACATACTTTGCTAAAAAGGGAAGAAATGGCGGAGATACAATAATATCTACATCAAAGATGATAAAAAGTTCTTTGATATGTAGTTCAATAGCAACAGCAATCTTTATAATTATCGGAGTGTGTTCACATAGAAAACCACAAAAAAACAGAGAGGCTAGTAAGTATATTTCTAAACCATTAAAATTGACAGAACAAACAGATCAGTTTTTAGACAAACATGTTTCACAAACAAGAAGAGTAGAAAGTAGTTCATCTAGTGGAGAAAGTAGTGGAAGCTCAACACATTCTGGAAGTAGTGGAACATCTCATGGTGGAGGCGGAAGAAGTTTCTAATATAAAAAAGTGATTTTATAAAATAAAATCACTTTTTTAGTTTACATTTTCAAAAAATAATGATATAATATGCAAAGATTATAAAGAAAATCCATAGAAAAAGCAAAGTAGATATATTGTAAAATATTACAGAGAGAATGGTAAAGATGAGAACCATTTATATTAAATATATTGAAATTTCACTTTTGAGGTCTTTTTTTCAAAGCAAAAAGCAAGTAGAAAGAAGCGGTAGAACCGTTAAAACTATAAAGAGGTTAATTAGGCGAGCTTATAGAGAGATATTATGCATAAGTAAGCCATTAATAAAATTAGGTGGTACCACGAAAGAGCCAATCGTCCTAAAAAATAGGAAGATTGGCTCTATTTACGTTTTGTATAAAAAGGAGGAAATAAAAATGCAAAGCAAAATTGACGAAATTAAAAAATTAGCAGAAGAAAAAATATCAAAAATAAAAAATTCACAAGATTTACAAGAATTAAAAGTACAATTCTTAGGAAAGAAAAGTGAATTATCAAATTTATTAAAAGGATTAGGAGCATTAACAGCAGAAGAAAGACCCAAAGTAGGAGCATTAGTAAATGAAGCAAGAAAAGAAATAGAAGAAAAACTATCAATTGCTGAAGAACAAATAAAATCAAAAATGTTAGAAGAAAAAATAGAAAAAGAAACAATAGATATAACATTACCAGCAACAAAAATTCAAAGAGGAAGTAAACATCCAGTAAATAGAGTAATAGAAGAAATAGAAGATTTATTTGTATCAATGGGATATGATGTAATTTCAGGACCAGAATTAGAAACAGATGAATTCTGTTTTGAGAGATTAAATTTACCAAAAGGACATCCCGCAAGAGATATGCAAGACAGTTTTTATATAACAAATGAATATTTATTAAGAACACAAACATCAGCTGTTCAAGCAAGAACAATGTTAGCAAATACAGAAAAAACACCAATAAGAATGATTTGTGCTGGAAAAACATATCGTAGAGAAGATGATGCAACACATTCACATCAATTTGGGCAAGTAGAAGGACTTGTAATAGATAAAAAAGAAAGACATGTATCACTTGCAGACTTAAAAGGAACACTTGAAATATTTGTAAAGAAATTAATAGGAAAAAATTGTGAATTAAGATTTAGACCAAGTTATTTTCCATTTACAGAACCATCTTATGAAGTAGATGTAAGTTGTTTCAAATGTGGTGGAAAAGGATGTAGTTTATGTAAGCAAACGGGATGGATTGAAGTTTTAGGAGCTGGAATAGTACATCCCAATGTATTGAAAATGAATGGATATGATCCAGAAGAATATGGTGGATTTGCATTTGGAACAGGACTTGAAAGGTTAGCAATGTTTAAATATGGAATACCAGATATGAGATATTTATATGCAAATGATATTAGATTCCTAAGCCAATTTGACAGAAAGGACGAAGAATAATTCGTAGATAAATAGAGATATAAAAGAACTTTAGTATTATGTGTGCTTTTGAAAAAAGCAAGAAAGGAATTGAATAAAAATGAAACTAAGTACAAACTTTTTAAAAGACTATATAGATATAGATGTAGATGTAAAACAATTAGCAGAAGATATGACAAGAGTTGGAAATGAATATGATTCAGCAAGTAACTTAATAAATGCAACAAAATTGGTTATAGGACAAATTACAGAATGTGAGCCACATCCAGACTCAGACCATTTACATTTATGCAAAGTAAATATTGGAACAGAAGTATTAGATATAGTATGTGGTGCTCCAAATGCAAGAACAGGATTAAAAGTAATAGTAGCTTTAGATGGTGCAGTATTACCAGAAAAAACAATAAAAAAAGGAATGATAAGAGGTCAAGAATCAAATGGAATGTTATGTTCAATAGCAGAATTAGGACTTGAACATAAATTTTTAAAACCAGAGGATTCAGAAGGAATAGCAGAATTAGGAGAAGATGCAGAAATTGGTGGAGATCCAATAAAATATCTTCAAATGGATGATGGTGTAATAGATTTTGAATTAACAGCAAATAGAGGGGATTTATTAAGCATTTTAGGAATGGCCTATGAAGTAGGAGCAATTTATGATAAAAAAGTAAAAGATGTTGATTTAAAACACAAAGAATCAGGGGAAGATATAAACAAAACATTTAAAACAGAAGTAAAAACAGAAAATTGTTCAAAATTATTAGTAAAGAAAGTAGAAAATGTAAAAATAGAAGAAAGTCCAATATTCATAAAAAATAGATTAATTGCATCTGGAATAAGGCCAATAAACAATGTTGTAGATATTAGTAATTATGTAATGTTAGAATTAGGTCAACCATTACATTTCTATGATGCTGATAAATTAGGAAATAAACTAGTAGTAAGAATGGCAGAAGATGGAGAAAAATTAACAACATTAGATAATGTTGAAAGAACATTAACAAGTGAAGATATAGTAATTGCAGATGCTACACATAGTGTTGGTCTTGCAGGAGTTATGGGAGGACTTGAAACAGAAGTAGAACCAGATACAAAAAATATCATAATAGAATCAGCAATTTTTGATTCAGTAAAAGTAAGAAAAACGTCAAAGAAAATAGTAAGAAGTGAAGCAAGCAACAGATTTGAAAAAGGATTAGATCCAGAAAGAACAACAATGGCAATTGAACGAGCTTGTAAACTATTAGAAGAATATGCTGGAGGAACAGTTGTAACAGGAACTGTAGAATATGACAAAACAAATAATAAAGAAAAAGAAATTGAAATAACATTTAAAAATATAAATGATGTGTTAGGAACAGTTATACCTAATGAAGAAATATTAAATGTATTTAGAAAATTAGGATTTTCTTACAAAGTAAATGGAGAAACAATTAAAGTAACAGTTCCAACAAGAAGATTAGATATATCAATAAAAGAAGACTTAATTGAAGAAGTAAGCCGTATATATGGAGTTGACAATATAGAAGGAAAATTGCCAATTGTTCCAATGAGAAAAGGAAGCTATGATAAAACACAAAGAGAAATTAGAAATAAAATGATAGCATTAGGATTAAAAGAAACATTAACATATGTTTTAATAAATGATAAAGAAGTAAATGGATATACATTAGATAAATTTGAACCATTAAAATTATTAGATCCAATAACAGAAGATAGAAATACATTAAGATATAGTATGATACCATCATTGTATAAAGTATATGAGTATAACAAAGCAAGGGAACAAAAAGATATATCAATATTTGAGATTGGAAAAGGATTCTATAAAAAAGGCGAAGTATATGGAGAAGATACAAAATTATGTGTATTAATGTCTGGAAAATACTCAACAGGATTAAACAATAATAAAACTGTAGATTTTTATGTAATAAAAGGAATTGCAGAAGAAGTACTTGATTACCTTGGATATTCAGGAAGATATAGTTTTATGAAACAAGAGATGCCAAAAGAAATGCATCTAGGTCAAAGTGCAATGATAAATGTAAATGGTTCAAATATAGGTATGATAGGAAAAATACATCCAAGTGTAACCAAAGATGATGTATATGTTCTTGAAATCAATTTAGATGAATTGTTTACAAAAAAAGTAGGAAAGATGAAATATAAAGAATTTTCAAAATTTCCAAGTATTAATAAAGATATAGCACTTGTAGTTGATAAAAAATCAGTATCAAAAGATATTGAAAAAGTAATTAAATCAGCAGGAGGAAGCCTACTTACAAATATTGAAGTATTTGATGTTTATACTGGTGTTGGAGTTGGAATTGACAAAAAATCAATAGCATATTCTTTAACATTTTCAGATATGAAGAAAACATTAACAGATGAAGAAATTAATGGATTAATGGACAAAATAATTGATGCAGTATCTAAAAAATGTGGTGCAGAACTTAGAAAATAATATAAATTGGGCATGAACAAAGGAAAACTATGTTGCCTTGTTCAAATTCCTTAAATAGAATGGAGGAATAAATGGAAACAATAAAAACATTTATCGAAGGCATAAAAGCAAAAGATATAGCAGATATATTTATATCAATAGCAATTTTGGTGATATTTTTCGTATTAAGCATATGGCTTCCAAGATTATTATTAAAAATTTGGAAGGTAAATGAAAAAGATAAAAAAGTATTAAAAGAAAATGATACATATAAAGGATTAAGAAGTATATTTTTATGTTTTGGAATATATTTAGCATTAATAATATTAGCATTACCAGCAACTGCGATGGCATTTTGCATAAAATTAATAAGGGTTGCAGTTATATTAAGTATTGCTAAAATATTGGTTGGAATGATATCACCAACATCAAAATTAATGAAAAAAGTAAAAGGTAATGAGAAATTACAAGAAAATCAAAAATTAATCCAAACAGGGACAAAACTTTTAAAAGTATTAATTTATATTGTTGCTGGATTTATGATTATATCAGAATTTGGATATGATCTAAATGGTATAATCACAGGTCTTGGTTTAGGTAGTGTTGTAATTGCATTAGCTGCTCAAGAACTAGTAAGTAATTTGTTAAGTGGAATGGCAATTGCCTCAGAAAAACCATTTGAAATAGGTGACTGGGTAACTATTGGAGATATATCTGGTACGATTGTTGATATTAAATTTAGAAGTATAAAAATAAAAACAGTAGAAAATACAACAGTTACAATTCAAAATACAAAAATATTATCAGAAGCAATAATAAATAGTGCAACAATAAATGCAAGAAGAATAGAAATGACTCTAAGATTACCGTTAGACACAAGTTCAGAAAAAACAGAAGAATTAATGAAATCAATAAGAAATATTTTAGAAAGTATGCAAGAAATAAATAAAAATACAATTCAAATAAATGTAACAGAAATAGGAGCAGAAGCAATAATAATAAAAGTATTCTTATATACAAATATTGTTGATTATGATAAATTCTTAACATTTAGTACAAAGCTTAATTTAACAATTATGAAACTTCTTGAAGATAAGAGAATAAAACTAGCTAATCCAAGTGCAGATATTTATTTTTCAAGAAAATAATTTGCATTAATGGAAGGGTTATAAATATGAAAGCAAAAGAATTATCATTAAAAGAAAAAATAGGGCAAATGGTTATGATTGGTATGGATACTAATTACATAACAGATCGAATTAAAAATATGATAATAAATTATAAAATTGGTGGAGTAATTTTATATAGAAAAAATTTTTCTACATATTCAGAGATGTTAAAACTAATTAGAGAATTAAAAGAGTTAAATAAAAATAATCAAATACCATTATTTATAGCAATAGACCAAGAAGGTGGAAGAGTAAATAGAATGCCAAAGGAGTTGAAAAATTTACCTTCTGCCAATGTGATTGCAAATGTTGGGGGAGAAAAATTAGTAAAAGAAGCTTCTGAAATAACAGGAGAGTTATTATACAAATCTGGATTTAATTTGAATTTCGCACCAGTATTAGATTTAAGAAGATATGAAAAACAAAAAGTTATTGGAGATAGAAGTTTTGGCTATGATAAAGAAAAAGTATCTGAGTGTGGTATTGCCGTGATGAAAGCATTACAGAAAAATAATATTGTTTCTGTTGTAAAACATTTTCCAGGTCATGGTGCAACTAAACAAGATTCACATTATTTTTTGCCAGTAATAAATATTCCAATGAAAAAAATTGAAGATGAAGATGTGTACCCATTCTCACAAGCAATACAGAATGGAGCAGATGCAATATTAGTAGGACATTTATTAATTCCTAAAGTGACCGGAATATATCCAGCATCATTGTCAAGAAAATTTATTTGTAAATATATAAGAAAAAAATTTAGATATAATAGATTAATAATTACAGATGATCTAAAAATGAGAGCTATAAAATTGTTTTATGGACCAGATTTAGCTGTAAGAAAAGCGTTTGAAGCGGGAAATGATATTATTGTATTTAGATTTAATAAAGATGAAGAACAACGTGTGTTAAACAATATAGTTCAATTAGTTGAATCTGGAAAAATAAAAGAAAATAGAATTGATAGAAGTGTTAACAGAATTATAGAAATAAAGGAAAAATATGATATTTCTGATAAACAAAATTTTGAAGGTGTTAATGTAGATAAAATTAATGAGAAAATAATAGATATTAGAAAAAAATGTAATATTGAAAACACATAGATATATATTCTATGTGCTTTTTTTCGTATATTTGCAATTTTACATAAAATATGCTATAATAAATAGTAGCATGGCAAACGGCCATAGCTGAAAACAACTGACGAAAGTCACAAAGCCCAATAATAAAGGGCGGAGAGGAAAAACATTATGATCGAATACAAGAAGAAGTCCTATGCACCTGTTAACAGCTAAGCTGTAACCAAGAAGAGAGTTCAAAGAAGTAAAATTCAGAGAGCTCTCTTTTTGGTTTTATTATTTCTTATATCAATTGACAACATGTAAATGTAAGTGTATAATATTATAGCAATTCTGTTTTGGAATTGATATTCAACATTTACAATTAGAAAATTGGAGGAAAACAACTATGGTAGCTGCAGTAGTAATTGGATTAATTGTTTCGGTAATTGATGTATTAATTTTGTTAACTATTTATTTTTGGGTTAATTATTCAAGAATTAGTAATGAAGAAAAGAGAAGATTTAATAAAAAATTATTTGGGAGTGGAGTCAAAGAAAAAATAAGAAACATTGTAATAATTGTATTTATTAATTTACTAATAGAGTACTTCATTTACAGTTTAGTATTTTTTCAAGGACCAAATTCTTGGAGAAAATATGAATATGAAAGTACAAAAATTTATTATTCTAATGAAAGAATTGAAATTTCACCAATGACAACATTTGTTTTTGAAGAAGAAAAAGAGGAAAAACAGTATATTGTTGTTGAATATGAAGAAAAAATAAAATTAACAGATAAAGCACCATTTAAAAAACTGTTTGATTTCTTAAATATAGAAGTGAAAACAGGAAAAGTTGAGTATCATATAACATCCGTATATTAAGGATAAGAAAAAATAAGAAAAGAATTTTTTTAGAATTCTTTTCTTATTTTTTGAATAATATATATAACAGTAAAAAACTTTACATAATCGTTGCAAGATGAAAGAAAATATGATATAATTTTTTTTAATACTTTTTTATGAAAGGATTAGAATATGATTAATAAATTTTATTTAGATAAAGAAAAAGATATTATTGTTAACTTAAAAAAAACAGATGCCGATGAAATTACATATATATTAGAAACACCAAATCACAATACAGGAAATCTAATAACAAATTTAGCAAAAATTTGTGGACTTCAAATACAAAAAAATAATAAAGATATGAAAATAATAATAGGAAAGATACTTGCAAGTATAAATAGTAACAATGAAGAAGTATATATATTTAGATTAGGTGGAATAAAGATTGCAAATATATATGAAGACAGAATAGAAATAAAAGCAAAGATACCAGCAATAACCAAAACATTTATGTCACAAACAAAAAATTATAATTTGCCAATAGAAAAAACAATCGTAAAAACATATATATTAAAAAAATCAAAATTCAGAACAGATTTGCATACACATATGAATGCAAATTTATTTCCAGATTGTTTAATTGCATTAGGAATAGTACATCAAATAAGATATCCATTATATTATATAAAAAAATTAAATTTAAAACTTAGCAAAGATCAAGAAGAAAAGATTTATAAACAAAGAGAAGAAGTTGAAAAACAATTTATAAATAGCAAATTACAAGGAAAGTATAAAATAAGAAAAATAGATGACAATACATTTATAAATTTTGCTGATTTTATATTAAATAATTTAGAGAACGCAGAATATAATATTGAAAAAATAAGGAATAGTTTGGCAATTATGAAAGATGGACAAGCTGTATTTACTAATTTAGAGAAATGTTATATTTATAGATATATTTTTGCGAAGGGAATTGAGTCTCAGAAAAAAATAAATTTAAAAGAAGAACTAATAAACAAAATTCCAGAAATAGATATAAAAAAATATGTATGCCAAATGCTAAAAGATAAAACAACAAATAGCATATATAAAAATAACACATTAAGACAAGATAAATTGTTATGGATAGCTAGAGAGTACCAAAAGCAAGGAATAAAATATGTAGAAATAACAGATACTGATTTAGCAAAAAATGGAGAACCAGCAATAAAAATGTTAGAAGAAATACATTCAATAATGCCTTTAATAGAAAAAGAAACAGGAGTACAAATTAGATTTTTAATAGGAATCAGAAGAATTCCATTAACAATTATTAAAGATCAAAAAACTAGTAATACCTATTTAAGAGAAAATATTAATGTACTAAGAGCTGTTGCAAAAAGTCCATATGTAGTTGGAAGTGATTTTATCGGAGAAGAAATAAATGATATATCCATAGTTGCTCGTTCAAAACCAGAAACAAAGATGAGAATAGTACAAGCTCTACAATCAAATTCAGAAGTTGTTGCAGTAACTGGTGATGGAATTAACGATGCTCCGGCACTTAGTAAAGCAGATGTGGGAATATCTATGGGAATTTCGGGAACAGAAGTATCAAAAAATGCATCAGATATTATTTTAACTGATGATAGTTTTAATACAATAGTAGATGGTATAAAGTGGGGTAGAGGCATTTATGAAAATTTCCAAAGATTTATTCAATTTCAGCTAACTATAAATATTGTGGCCTTTGTTATAGCCGTAATGTCTCAAATAATGAATAGAGAAATGCCTTTTACAACAATTCAACTTTTGTTTATCAATATTATAATGGATGGTCCTCCTGCATTAGCTCTTGGGCTTGAACCAGTTAGAGATTATGTACTTAAAAGAAAACCAATAAAAAGAACGGCAGGTATAATAGCTAGAAGTATGGCAGTAAATATAACTATAAATGCTTTTCTTATAATTAGTATAATAAGCTTGCAAGAATTCTATAATATATTACAAGCTACACCACAAGAAAAAAGTACAGTTGTATTTTGTTTATTTGCTTTTACAGCTTTATTCAATGCTTTTAATTGTAGAGAATTTGGATTAAATAGTATTATTACAAATTTCTTTAAAAATAAACTAGCTTTGGAAGTAATTTTAATTACAGCTATAGTGCAAATACTACTTACACAAATTTTTAGGTCATTTTTCAATTCAGTGGCATTAGGAATAGATATGTGGATAAAAATATTGCTTTTATCTTCTATGGTTCTTGTGTTAAATGAAATAGTTAAATTTATTTTGAGAATGGTGAGAAAAATAATATAAATAAGTTATAAATATCTTAAATTATATGTTATAATAAAAATAATTCTGGATAATTTATCTGGGACTTGTTCGAGATCCTCCAAGTATAAAAAACTAGGGTAGCTTAATTAGTGGCAGTATTTAAGTTAATCCTTAGATACGGCTTTTTTATTGCAAAAAAGCATGTAGGATCTCCTTTAGAAAGATTGAGAGGAGATAAAAAATGGAAAAAAGAAAAGTAATTATTGATTGTGATCCAGGAATAGATGATTCACTGGCTATACTTTTAGCTTTAGCATCAGATGAACTTGAAGTACTTGGACTTACAATTACAAGTGGGAATGTACCTGCTGTATTGGGAGCAAAAAATGCTCTAAAAACACTTCAAATAGCCTCAAGGCTAGACATACCAGTATATGTGGGAGAAAAACTTCCACTAAAAAGAGAACTTGTAACAGCACAGGATACTCATGGCGAAGATGGTATTGGTGAAAACTTCTATGATGATGTAGAAGGTGAAATTTTAGAAGATGGAGTGGGTTTTATAATTGATACTTTAAAAAATAATAAAGATGTATCTATTATAGCTTTAGGACCGCTTACAAACATTGCAAAGGCTTTAATGAAAGACAAAGAAGCTTTTAATAATCTAGATGAGTTTGTATCGATGGGAGGAGCCTTTAGAATTCACGGAAATTGTTCACCTGTGGCAGAATTTAACTACTGGGTTGATCCTCATTCAGCTGATTATACTTACAAGAACTTACCTAAAAAAATTCATATGGTAGGATTAGATGTAACTAGAAAAATAGTTTTAACACCAAACATTATTGAGTTTATCAATAGACTTGATAAGGAAAAATCAAAATTTATAACGGAAATAACGAGATTTTATATAGATTTCCATTGGGAACAAGAAGGCATAATAGGATGTGTAATAAATGATCCTTTAGCTGTGGCATACTTTATTGATAGAAGTTTATGTAAAGGATTTGATTCTTATGTAGAAGTTGTTCACGATGGGGTAGCAGTAGGTCAATCTATAGTTGACTCATTTAATTTCTACAAAAATGAACCTAATTCACATGTATTAACTGAAGTTGATGAAAAAGCTTTTATGAAAATGTTCTTAAAGAGAATATTTAAAGAACATGAAAGTTCTATAGAATCTATTGAGGGGGTTATATAACAATGAATAAAACTGTAAATGTAAAAAATATTACTTTAATATCTATGGGGATAGCTTTAAATGTAGTTGGAGCATTTATTGCTCTTAATTTAAGACTTCCAATATATTTAGATTCTATAGGAACAATACTAATAGCTTGTATGCTTGGACCAAAGTATGCAGTAATAACTGGAGTAGGTGGAAGTTTAGTAAGTGGAATGACTTTTGATATATACTCACTTTACTTTGCACCAGTTCAAATAACTACGGGATACTTAGCAGGGCTTATGTATAAGAAGGATATGTTAAAAGGAGTTAAAACACCTTTAGGAACATTTATATTTACCTTACCAACAAGTATAATCAGTGCAACAATTGCAGCATTTTTATTTGGTGGAGTAACATCTTCTGGTTCTTCATACATAGTTCAAATATTAAGTCATTTTAATGTTCCAATTGTAGTTGGTGTATTTGTAACACAAGTATTTACAGATTATGCAGATAAGTTTTTAGCAGTTGTATTAGTTGGTATAGTAGTAAATTCTATGCCTAAAGCATTAAAAACTTCTATGACAACGAATAAATAAGGAGACAATATGGATAGATACAGTGAAATAACTAATAAAAATCAACGTGAAATAGTATTACTAAAGGCTTTTCCATGTGTATGGGGAAAGTGTAGCTTTTGTGATTATATATTAGATAACTCAAATTTTGAGGATGAAATAAATAAATTAAATTTTGAAGTTTTAGAAAACATAACTGGAAAGTATAAAGTTTTAGAAGTTATAAATTCAGGAAGTTGTTTTGAACTTCCAAAGGCTACTTTATCTAAGATAAAAGAAATAATAAAGGAAAAGAAAATAGAAAGACTATTTTTAGAAAGTCATTGGGCTTATAAAAATAGAATTCAAGAAATGAGAGATTATTTTGAAATACCTATAACTTTTAAGATAGGTGTTGAAACTTTTGATTATGATTTTAGAAATGGATATTTAAACAAAAATGCCAAGTTTAAAACTGTTGAGGAGTTAAAGGAATATTTTGATTCCCCTTGTATTATGGTAGGTATT
>ERZ824488.2525-NODE-2525-length-15980-cov-5.426688_pt1 | contig 15980 bp, 12 predicted proteins | sample MGYA00519936_ERZ824488 | MGnify/ENA primary metagenome ERZ824488 (study PRJEB31778, sample SAMEA3449153) | human gut metagenome | biome: human gut; feature: human-associated habitat; material: faeces | place: United Kingdom | collected 2010/2012 ... | reverse complement strand
TTCGTCAACTATTTTTTCGCATTTTCCATATACTCGTTCTGTATCTTATGTAAAACATAACATATCATTCAGGACACGTAAATAATTATTTTTCATTTTTTAATTCAGATTCCATTTTCTTTCTCTCCGTTTTTGATAAAACAGGAAGATTCCCGTACCTGCAGCTGCCATACCAATTATCAGAAAAACACACGGCATTTTTCCAGAACCACCGGTTACCGGCATAGAAAATTCTGCTGCATTATTATATGATATGTCAGATCATAAAAGCCATACATTTTCGTAACTTCATCATAAACCGCTTTGGATAAATCTGCATCACTCTTTTCCCATTCTTCCAGAGACTTCTCCAGAGGAAGCGTTACTTCAATTTCTTCTTTGAGCAGATGATAGCCTTCCTTCGTTTTTATTTCAGTAATTCGGTAAGTCTGCGGAATCAGATCTTTCCATTCAATCCTGCCCTCTGCATCCGTTGTTCCTGTATAAACGTCTCCGGTCTGTACACCTTTCATCTCAAAGATAACACCTTCCAGTGGGTGCTTAAACCCTTTTGAATCTTTCTTATACAGACAGATACTTCCCTTTCGTGGACTATCATATGCATTAACAGTAATATTTTCAGTCTCCAGTTTTTCAAATTTTTGATCATTAGAACCATACAGCTCTGCCTCAGCTCCATTCGCCCGCTGTTTGATCAGCATTTTCAATCCATCCGTCACAGAAGCTTTTTTATCTGCATTTTCTGAAAAGCACATAAATCCCTTCAGTTGAAAATATCGCGGCGGCACAACTTCTTTTAACACATAACTTCCCAAAGGATAAAAAATCTGTCCATCTGCATCCGTATATAACTCATCAGATTTCAACGTAGTTCCATCCTGCATAGTATAAACATTTTTCAAAAAACAAGAACTGTCTCCGATGGCAATTTTTCCATCCGCATCCGTATAAAAATACCATCTATGGTATGGTGTGTCCTCAGTTTTGCCATTCACATTCATATAATAGGAAAGTTCAAACACGGCGCCCTGCAGAGACATATTTCCACGCACGGCAAAAGGTTCTGAAAGCTCCTGATCCATTTTTTTCAACGTAAGTGGAAATGTATGTGTTCCCGGAACTTCTGTACAGACAATCTGCGTTGTTTCTTTTGGTGTCACTACTGCCCGATGAATTCCATCCATAACAGTTTCACCGTCATTTTCATCACACAACAAATATCCAGCGGATGCTGTTATTTCTTTTATATAATAAGTTCCAAATGGCAGATCCTGCTCAAAAACAGCTTTTCCATCTTCACCTGTTACCGCTTTTGTAAGCAGTTCGTCTGCTTTTACCAGTACCTTATCCCCTGCTTTTATATCCTCTTTTGCGTAAAGACCAAACTCTGCTCCAGAAAGCCCTTTCTCATTTTCAGCATCTTTTTTCACAACTGACACTTCTACTTTCTGGCGGTCATTTATAAACTCTGCACTCTGTGAGATCACTGGTGTATCCTGGTCTGCATAGACGAAAGAAATCTTCTGTTCTTCTTCATTTAATACAAATCCCTCCGGTGCAGTCTTTTCTACCACTTTGTATTCTCCTAAAGGCAGATTATCAAGATCTGCTTTTCCGGATTCATCCGTTGTCAGTTCTGCAACTTTTGCACCCTTTGCATATTCCAGGATTCTTTTTCCTGTGTCATCTTTCTGGAAATCAGCTGTATAAATATCCTCTGCAGCATACACTTCATATACTGCACCGGAAAGATTCTGAACTTCATACTTAAAATCATTCTTATAGGTCGAAAGAACCTCTCCTTTTTTCTGTACAGTGAGTTTTCCTTTCACCGGATGATTCTCATATACAACTTCAATGATTGCATCACCTGATACCGGATCAGTCTGATACAGGGTATTGGTGTCCACCTGTATTTCGACATAATTTTTGTTAATGGTATAACCGTCCGGTGCTGTTACCTCTTCGATTCTATAATGACCGATTTTTAAATTCTGCGGCAGGATCAGATATCCATCTGTATCTGTGAAATAAGAGATATGTGTAACGGTTGTCGGGTATGTAGTTACCTGCTCTACATATTTTTCATGATCCATATCATAAATTTTAAACTCTGTTCCCGGAATTAGAACAGATTTTTTAGTCTCATCATCCTGTTTGATAATTTTCAATTTTGCAGAAAATTCTTTATCCAAAAGAACTCTCCATGTCTGCGGCTCTGTTGGTTTATTCTCTGTAATCCGGACAATAAAATCATCTACAGGTTTGTAATTATGGGGTGTTGTAGTTTCTCTCACCAGATATGTTCCATATGGAATTGCAATGGATTTTACATAGCCTTTCTCATTTGTAAAAATTTCCGTTGCTCCATTTTCACCGATCACAACCGGCTCTGCAGAGGAAAAATCATAATTTCCATCCTCTTTTACCACCAAAGAAGATACCAGATATGCACTAAATCCAGCTCCGGATAGTAATGCAGCATCTGTGTCTCCATTATTGGCAGCTTTAATAAGTTCAAACGGCTGTTTCTTCACCGTTTCCAGTGAGGTACACTCTTTTTCTACAACCGCTGTCAGATCACCTTCATCACTGCATACAAGATCATATTCATGCTCGTCTGCCAGATATCCTACGGATGGGGTAATTTCCTTGATGTAATACTCTCCAAGATAAAGATTCTCTATCCTTGCTTTTCCTTCTTTATCGGTAGTTAGCGTACCAATCTGGCTTCCGGCTTTATAAATAACGCCTGTCTTTCCATCTGGATGGGTAATGTCGTTTCTTGCATAAAGTCCATACACCGCATTTTCCAGGGAAGCATCTCCCTGTGCCTTATTTTCTTTTGTCTCGGCATCTTTTTTATTCAAAGAGATTGCAGCACTGACCCTGTCATTCACAAAAGTATGACTGAAAGAAATTTTTGCCTGTTCATCATTGGTATAACTGAACTGGAAAGAATAAGTATCTTTCTCATTTCTGACATAACCAGCCGGAGCCTGGACTTCTTTTACATAATAAGAAAATCCCACTGGAAGATCTGCTTTAAATGCTGCTTTTCCATCAGTACCAGTAATTGCAGTCTCAATCAGAGCATCTTTTTTTACTGCTACTTTTCCATCCACAGTTTTCATATCCTGCGCTGCAAACAGAGCAAAATGCCCTCCGGATAGTGTATTTTCAGTATCTTTGTCTTTCTTTATCACCTGCACCACTGCTTTCTGACGGTCATTTGTAAAGGTAGTCTCTGAGAAAGCCGCTTCTGCAGTCTGCCCTGCATAAGAAATGGTTACTTTTTTTGTTTCTTTTGCATTATAAAAATTTTCCGGGGCCTGTGCTTCTGTTACATTATAGCTTCCAAGCGGAAGATTCTTTACCGTTACAGAACCGTTCTCACCTGTGATCAGATTTTTCGCTACTTCTGCGCCTTTTTTGTAAACTGTTTTTCCACCTGCTGTTACAATATCCTCGGCAGCATATACGTTATAAACGGCTCCTTTCTGACGGCGTTTCTCATACTGGAATGAAGTTCCATTTTCATCAGATACAGCTCCTACAAAAACTTCTCCCTCTTTATAAACGGTCAGATTTCCTTTCTGCTCTTTGTCCGTTACAGTCTGTTTGGTTGTACTGCCAACTACTAATTTCACTCCATACGAAGAAGCCTGGACAACATAACCTTCCGGTGCTGTAATCTCTTTTAAGTAAACAGTATCCTGTGTCTTGGTAAGAGTTACACGTGAAGAACCATTGCTGTCTGTTGGCGGCATTTTAGCAATCAGCTTTGTGCAGGCGTTATCACTATATACCCCATACACGGCTCCAGCTAGATTTTTTCCAGTATCTCCATCTTTCTTTGTAATTTCAATAACTGCTTCTTCCGGCCAGTCAACTGTAATCTGCAGGTCAGAGGAATCTGTATAGTAGCCAAAACCAATGTCCTGTGAACTCTCCAATTTTAAGAGCATTGCATGGAAATCCAAAGGGAAATTAGATGTAATCGCATACTTTCCTTTCAGGCTACCCATATTGGCTGTTGTAGCTACAAGATGGAATTTCTCTCCACCCTTTACAGTGACATTTCCAGATGCCGTTTTTCCTGTGGTTTCATTAACAAGGCTTACTCCGTTCTCCAGATGAATGGTAATGGTAAATGCTTCATTTGCCTTCCAGGTAAAACTTTCTGTTTCCTTTCCCGTTGCATTAACGGAAAGTCCTGGAAGAAGTTTCATTGCTGTCGGATCAGGCATTTTAGCAAGAGCTGCTTTAATCTCTTTCAGCATATTTTTAGCGGTTGTAGAAAGCGCACCTCCAAATCCGGATTCGCCATCATATAAATAGTCAACCAGGTAATGCTGCATGGCTCTTGTCTCAGAACTGCATCCATATTTTTCCATAATGGATTTTACATTATATCCATTGAATGTATGTCCCCATCCTGGACCGCCATATCCATAGAATAAGGCTTTTCTCAAATATTTATCATCTCCGCCTTCATCCAGTTCAACCATATTTTTATATGTTGTCCCACTTGGAGGTGACTGCATGGAGTGCTGCATACAATACGCATTTACTGTATAAGTCTTTCCGCCTGCTTTGTAACGAACATATTTGTAGCTGTCATTTCCACCCTGTCCCATAACTGTATCAAACGGATGAAGCTGGCCATCTGAATAATAGTAATATTTATTTGCTTCAATATTTGTTGCATCATCCCATGGAGTATCGGTTGCAAGTAACATGATACCGTTTTCTGCCTGATCCATGGAAACACTTAGATCAATGTCATCTGCTGGCATTTCAAAACTGAATTTATCCGATTCTTCGTGATAAGTCACCTCAGAATACAATAAATCTTCTGTATTCTCTGTCTGGTTTGCCTGTACTTTTGTTGTTCCTACTGCAATTAAGCTGCCTTGCGGCATATCTCCGGAAAATACAACGGTTTCTCCTGGCTGATACTGTCCATCTTCATGGTTCAGCTCAATATGAAATTCCTCTCCACGAACAATATTTACCTGATAATTTCCATCTGCATCTTCTGTTTTCTCTGTTCCATCTGTAAAAGAGTCGTCTGTCGCCTCTGGCATTTCTTCCGGATCTGTATCTGTAATTTCTTCAAATGTGCTGTCTGTATCCGGATTATCATCTATGGCAGGTTCTTCTGTTGAAACTTCCTCAGACGGGTTTTCCGGGATTGGTGTATCTATTGGCTCTTCCTCAACCGGAATTTCTGTCGGAGTTACTTCTTCATAGATTTCATCCTCTGACGGAATTTCTACATTTACCTCATCCTGCACAGGTTCTTCACTCTCTGCAGTGCCTATGGCTGGTTCCTCGCCTTCTGCTTCATTCTCATCTTCCTGGTTGCTTACAGATTCCTGATTCTCAGATTCAGCAACCTGCACCACCGCTTCCTTTACAATCAGCTTACGATTGATCTGATAAATTGGGTGGCCACTTACTGGCTCTACATAATAAACAGCTTTGTATGTATCTTCGTAATCTGTTGTAAAGTCCTGCTTTTCCTCATTTTTTGCCTCATGGAAAGTGATCTTCACCTTTTTTTCATCTGGTATTTCCAGTCCGGTAAAATCTTTCTCCACTTCAAAAATACTGCCTGTTTCCAGTTCCAGATCTTTTGCTTTTACCACCTCATCTGCATCAAGTTCATTTTTTACCTCTTCGTATAACGGTGGCTCTTCTGGCACTGGCACTACATCTGCCGCATAGGACAGTATTGGAGATAGAATTGTAGATAACACTGTAAGCATTGCCAAGAATCCCGACAAAAATCTTCTCATATTTTTTTTATTCTTCATTCTTTTTTCCTTTCTTCCGTTCCGGGAAAATCAACTGAAACTTTGGATTTCCGGTTTCTGAAACCTCCATCTTTATAGTTGCTTCATACTTCCTTTTTGTTTTCTCTGATACCAGATCTTTGAAATGCACCTGCTTCTCACTCAGCAGCTTCCTGACAGTTGCTTCATCAAGTGTTTTTCCCTGACTCTCAAAAAATCGGTTATTTTTCCATAAAGTAAAACTGCAATCACTTCCTGAACAATAATAATTTCTCTTTCCCACATAAACCTTATTGCCGCATCTTGGGCATTTTCCAATTTCTTTCCGACCATCTGAAAATAGTTTCTGGTATTCTTCCACTGGCTGTCCATTATCACTTACCAATTTGGTAACCATTTTTTCAATTTCGAAGAGAAATTCTTCTACATTTTTCTGGCCTCTGGAAATCAGTGTCAGATCATTTTCCCATTCTGCTGTAAGTTTTGGTGATTTGATCATTTCCGGAAGAATCCTGATCAGATTTCTTCCATCTGCTGTAGGTAATATCTGCTTCTTTTTACGCTCAATAAAGCCTTTCTCAATCAGTTTTTCAATAATCGCTGCCCTGGTAGCCGGAGTTCCAAGCCCTTTTCTCTCTGCGTCTTCTATCGTATCCGAGCTTCCAGCGTGTTCCATGGCACTAAGGAGCGTATCCTCTGTGAGGATTTGTCAATGTAGGATGTGGATTTATTTCTTTTTGCTGGTACATTCATTCATAATCAGCGTATTCACGCTGTCCGTAAAAGTCCGCTTGGTATTCTGCGGAAAATGCACTCTTACCCGATAAGTGGTATTACCTATCTTTTTCTTGAAATGCTCTGTATTCACTTTCTTGCTTTCTTCCATGTTCTTCTCCCTTCACGCAAAAAGGACAGCTACAAACCAATGCTTGTAAACTGCCCTCTCACTGTCATAATGACTGTTCATTTTTCTTCCTGCTGTGTATCTGACTATGCTGTTTCTTCTCGGCTTCTCGGGTCATGGCAAGCATTTTTCTGTTATGCTCAATAACCTCTGTTGACGCAAGCTCCGTAACCACTCTTGCATAGTCGGGATTGCTCTCCTGCAATCGTTCTTCCAGTTTCGTCTTTTCCGCTGTCCATTTCTTCGGTGTAATCTTCTCATCAGAGGACAGCATTTTCTTCAATTCTGCACGATAACTGTCGTAATCTCTAAGCTCCGTTTCATGCTCCTTATCATATTTACGCTTGGCAAATCCTTTCAGTGAATTACTGGTCTTATGATACACGATATAAGGTTCATACTCGCTGTATGCCACAAGCAACTGCTCCAGTCTTGCTATCTGCTCCGCAATTTGCTGTCGCTCCGCTGACAACTTCTCATAGGCTGGCTCTCGCTGCGTCTTAAACTCCTGCAACTGCTCAAAGCTCTCAATCTGATTTGCAACAACAAACCTCTCCATTCTGTCCTGCTCCTGCAAAGCCTGTCTTTGTGAAATCTTCCTCACATATTTGCTCTTGATTACTGGCAATTCCAGTCTGCCCTTTTTGCCGACAACTGCCCTAATCATATCAAGGACTTCATTTGCAGTATTTCGTACTGCTTCAACTGGCTTGGAATTAACAAGCTTCTGCAACTGTTCCTCTGCCTTTGCCACAAGCATTTTTGCAGTAAGAATAGCCTTATTCTGCTCCATTATCCTGCGGTTGACATTTCCTCTCTCGGTCTGTATTCCTGCCCTTTCCAGCGCACTGGCTTTCTCTCCCAAATGTATCTGTGGTATGGTATCAAGCCCCTGCTCCGCAAATGACCTATGCTCCCAAAAATTCTCCCTTAATCCGTTTTTATCATTGACCGCATTTATGGTGTCAGCTAAATCCTTGCGCCACTTCCTGGCATTCTCCCTGCTGTTCCATCCAGTCACATCCTGCGTGGTGCATTTATATTGCCCATTCTTTTTTCTTATCTTGTTTCCGTCTGCGTCCAGTGCATAAATCTTCTTCTGCTTATCTCCCCATGAACCATCTTCCAAAATAGGACGCATGGTAAGCATAATATGGCAGTGAAGATTACGCTGGTGCGTATTCGGATTTTCAGAGTCATGGATGGCAAACTGCGCACACATTCCGTCATCCACAAAGTTCCTTTTCACATAATCCCTCATTACCTCTATGGCAAGCTCATAACTCCACTCATTCGGCAGATTGATTTTATATGACCTCGCCAGCTGTGCTTTGGCAGATTTACTCTCCCTCATTTCAACGGAGTTCCATAGCACCGATGGGTCTGAATATTCTGCTGGTGCATTGACCGGAAGCATGACCTCATTATGCACCAAATCCTCGGTATACTTCGGGTAATAGGTTGTTCCGTCATATTCAGAGTACATGGTGGTACGGCTGATATATGCAGACTTGTCAACTGCGGATGAACCACCTCTGCACTTTGCACCTCTTCCGATAATGGCAACTCGGGTACTTAGGTTTTTAACTGCCATAGCCACACCTCACTCTCCTGCATAGGCTGTGGCAGACCGATACTGTGGATTGTGCGGTATCGGCTGACTTTGTGAACAGTGAAGCTCCGCTCTTTGGAGCTTCACTGAACGCAAAGTATGCAAATGGGTAGGTGCGCCCTCTGCACCGAAGGGAAAGCGCAGTGTTCCCTTTTGACTGCCCTCGGCAGGCAACAGCTGTCTGCAAGACCCCTCGGAGAGCGCACATACCATCGCAGATGGTATATCTGTGCGCAACGAGAAAATCTCGTTGACTGGTCTTAGGCATTTTCGCTCTTGCCAGTACCTTCATCCCCTGCCACCTCACTTTCAGCTTTTACAACTGCATTCTCACGCTTTTCAGCACTTTCCTTTTTCACGATTTCAATAATGCGCTGGCACTGCTCCGACTTCATCCCTGAAGCAATAATTCTGTTCATCTCCTGCTCGTCAAACTGGTAGCACTCTGGAAAGTATTTATGAACAATACCACCCATCATGTACTTGTGCTGATTTTCCTCTTTGCGCTTCTGCTGACTTGCCTTTCTCTTAGCTTCTGCAAGCCTTGCCTTTGCCTGCTCCACAATCTTCTCTGCCATTAATACCTCTGCTGTTTTTTCATTGTTCTGTAACATAATTTCAATCTCCTTTTTCTTGATTTTTTGTAACAAAAAAGGTGGTCATGGTTTTATAATTTCCATGCCACCTTTAGGTGTTCGATATTAAATTAGTTCTTTGCCATAATAAATCTCATCTATTCGACAAATTGGAATTTGTCAATACCTATTACCATAAAGATATTTATTTGAAATTCTCTTTTGTGTTTCCAAATATTTTGTAACGTTTTCATCATAATCAGGATAATTATAACCAAGTGAATCTGCCACTTTTTTAGATATTTTTTTGAACAAACATAGACACAAATCAAACGATTTCCACATTTCTTCATACGAACTCATTGAATATGTATTTAGTAAGTTATCCCACAATTCTTTTGAAATATGCTTATCTAAAAATTTATAGTTTTTACCCAAACTGAAATTAAATCCTTTTTCAGTACCGACATACCAACTAATCATCCTAAGAAGTTCATGACGTAATACTTCATTCATATGGTCTATTGCAAATAGTATTTCACCACGAAGTAAGCCCTTGGATACATATGTTGCAACATTCCAAAATTCGTTACAACAGTCATCAAACTTTCTTTCTGTTGGACACTTAATGTAATAATCTTCATCTGTGGGAACTATTTCTGTTTTAATCATATTATCTTTATCTAACATGATTTTTACAAGTTTATCGCGAGTAAGATACTCCTCAAGCATTGAAACAGGTAACAAAGTTAAATCAATCTTTACACCATCATCAAAAAGCATTATATAAGAAAATCCTTTTTCTTCTGGAGGAAATAATTCCATATCTTCAGGTTTTTGCATCATAATTCTGTTACCAAAAACACTAAGCCAGTCATCGCTTTTCAAAAATTCTCCCATATCTATAACAAAAAAAGTAATATCATAATCTTGAAGATTGTCTTTTGGTATATTAACATTAGTGCGAGACCCCTCAAGAGTTACAATTCTAATTCTCTCATCTTGAAAAGCAAAATTCAAAACTAAATCGTATATTTCTTTTTCAGTCCTCATTTCATTCACCTCAATAAAATTATATCACAAAAAAAGATTGATTCTAACTGTTCTTATAATTTGATAACCGCATCAAGGCAGAGCGTAAGTGCATATTCGTATGCATTACCGCCCCAGTTTCTTTCGTCGTATTTGTCAACATCTGCAAGACTGTCTGCGGTATAAAGTATCATACCCCAGGTTGCCCCTCTGAAATCAGCACAGGCCGCCAGAGCAGAACATTCCATTTCTACAACTGCACAGCCTTCACTTTTGCGATAAGCCACCTTTTCTTTGGTTTCACGGAAAAATCCATCCGTTGACCAGGTTATAACCTCCTGATATTTCATACTATGCTCAAGAATGGTTTCTTCAATTGCTTTTCTTGCCTTCTCGCTGATTTCCACAAATCGAGAAGGGGGCGCATAGTGATAAGATGTTCCCTCATCACGCAGAGCCTTGTTTGGTACGAGGAATGTACTTTCGGGGAACTTTTCCAGAGCACCGCAACTACCTGCCGAGATTACCTCTCTTACACCATAACCAATCAGCCAATCAAGTATCTGTGTGGCTGCTGCCGCACCAACGGGTGCTTGACAAAGCACAATGTCCTCACCCTTGTATTTGGTGATGTAAATGGGATAATGCTTCGTTGCACTCTCAAAAGTGGATACCTGTTTGGTATCACTTTTACTGGCATATTCATCTATGTAAGCACCAAGAAATGCGAACACACATTTCTTGGGTAAGTTCAAACCAAGATTTTCATGAGTGGGATTAAGAACTGCTGTCTGCTCTGTATCAAACTCCAAAATCGGTATTTCGTTTTTAATAATAGCCATACTATCTCTCCGTCAAATTCAAGTTTGTCGAACTGATTTAATTCAAAATCAGTGCTCATATTGCAATGAAATTATATCACTGAACACACTTTTTTTCAACTATTTCCCTTTGCGTATTATACTGTTTCATTTGCACTCTTTTTAGTTCTCTGTATTTATCATTCAGTTTCCTCGGCTTACGATAACTAACGCAAGATTTAGGCATGGAATAGGTCTTATCAATATCTGTTTCGCCAACCAGCTTATAAACCTCTGGGAATGCGATAACCAATGCGTCAAATTTCCTCATAACTGCCTTATCTCGGGTATAAACTGTTGCTATCTGTTCCCCTGCATTAAAATTGATAACAGTTTCCTGCTCATACTTGGATAAACTGCCCATAAAATCACTCCTTTCTCTCTGGCTCGTACTTTTGACGGGCAAATAATAAAGCCTGCCTACGGCAGGCGGATAGGATGGGATAGGATAAGATAGAGATGGTATATCTCTTTTTTATCTTTTTCTTTTATTCTTTTCTTTGGTTCTTTCTTTTCTGCTTTTCTTTTTCGCTTTTTTCTCTAGGAAGAGAAAGAGAAGGAAGGGGAAGGGAAGGTTGCACCGACAAGACCACAAAAAAGACATCCACTACAAACATGTTCCACTGTCCGTTTTGAATGCCCTTTTATTCTGATTTTGCTCGTTAAATATCGTAGCAAAACCATTCCTTATTATTCACTTGATAATTTCCTCGTCTGCCATTTTCACAATCGCAAATTCACGATAATTAATGACCTACTACCTTTGCTTTCTCCGCTTCTATTTCTGCCCACGCTTTCCTCGCTTCTTCTCTTTTTCGTGCCATATATTTGCGGTTACTTGCTCGCTTTTTCTCAAGTTTTTCCTGCCTTTTAGCTTCTGCCAGTTTCTCTTCTTCCGTCAGCTCCACAACCACTTCAGGAACTACAAATCTGCCGATATAATTCAAATAAATATCTACATCCTGCATTCTGTTTGCTCCACTTCCGACTGCCTTATAGACCATAATTTTATCAACAAATTCGTTCAATATGGCTGGTGTCAGTTCATCAAATGCCATGTGCTTCTTAACAAGCTCCATAAATACATCCACATCCGTTTTCTTAGCACACATGCCCTCTAATTCAGCATTATCTCTTTCAATATCCTCTTCCAACGCTTCAAGCTCCGACTCATAATCACTAAGCATGGTATTGAAGCGTTTATCATTCAGTTTACCGCTGATATTGTCCTCATACAGTTTCTTAATAAGACGATTGATTTCACTCACTCGCTTCTGCTTTTGGGCAAGCCTTTTCTCCAGTCTTACTGACAATTCACCCTGCTGTTCTTCGGAAATACTGCATACCTTTTCTCTAAATTCTGCTTCATTCTCCACTGCATAATCACAAGTTCTTTTTATGGTTTCCAACACAAGCGTTTCCAGTGCCTTTGTGGTAATGGAATGACTGCAACACAATTTTTCATAACGCTGTCTACCTCTTATATTGTTGGAGCAATCGTACCTATCTTCGGGTGCATGATATATCATCTCCCCTGCCTTAAAATAATTCTTTTTCCATATTCCCTGCGCATTTCTGTGATGATACATTTTTGCTCCACAATCTGCACAAAACACTTTACCGGTAAGAGGATTATTCTCCTCAAATACACCTTTTCTTCTTGGAGTATCTAACAGCTTCTGCACTGTTTCCCATGGGGCAAATTCTGCACTCTCCCTGCGTTCGCTGTCAACACCATTGGAAATCGCTATAAAATGCACTCCCTTTTCCCGAAACATGACTTCTGTGTAAAATCCCACTTGCAAATAATCTCTACCGATACGGCTCATATCCTTTACAATGACTGTTCCCACCTTGCCTGCTTCAATATCCGCAAGCATTCTCTTCCAGTCGGGTCTGTCAAAAGCTGACGTTAGATAACGATACTTTTGAAAACACTGGAAAATCAAGGTTTTTCGAGCGACGGACAAGCAGGGTATTGTACTAAAAACTGAATACGACGCAGAAGCGGCGTTTCTTACTCTCTACATGGGAGAACAGGAACGCCGCTTTTTTCATGCCCTTTGTTACGCAGTAGGGGCAGAAAAAGCCTTGCTACAAGCGGTTTTGCGGGTGTGTATCTGGCGCGGCAAGGGATTTATACCTTATCCCCCGAAACTGCGCTTCTACTGCGTAACAAATCCAAAGCAAAGGAGCTATGAACTATGGCAGTTTTCAGAGTGGAACGAAACAAGGGCTATACCGTAATGAGCAACCACCACCTACGCAACAAGGAGCTTTCCCTAAAGGCAAAGGGGCTGTTGTCGCAAATGCTGTCACTCCCCGAAGATTGGGACTACACCTTGAAAGGCTTATCCCTTATCAACCGGGAGAAGATAGACGCTATCCGCGAAGCCATTAAGGAACTTGAACGCGCCGGGTATATCGTGCGTTCAAGGGAGCGCGACGAGAAAGGACGCTTGCGGGGCGCGGACTATGTGATATTCGAGCAGCCGCAGCCGCCTACGCCGGATTTACCTACATTGGAAAATCCAACATTGGATAATCCAACGCAGGAAAAACCAACATTGGAAAAACCTACGTTGGAAAATCCAACGCAATTAAATAAAGATATACAAAGAACTGACTTACCAAAAAAAGAAAAATCAAATACAGATTTATCAAGTACCCATTCCATTCCTATCCTTTCCCCTAACCCCTCTCCTTGCAGAGAAGCGGCTGCGCCGCCGGAACGGAAAGGAACGGAAGCGGCAGCACAGAGCGCAGTTGATATATACCGGGAAATCATCAAGGACAATATCGACTACCACATTCTCAAACAGGACATGAAGTTTGACAGTGACAGGCTGGACGAGATTGTAGACCTCATGCTTGAAACCGTATGCACCGCCAGAAAGCGGGTACGGATTGCGGGGGACGACTACCCGGCAGAGCTTGTGAAGTCAAAGTTTATGAAACTAGACGGCGAGCATATCCGCTTTGTGCTTGACTGTATGCGGGAGAACACAACCAAAATCCGCAACATCAAGCAATATCTGAAAGCCGCCCTTTTCAACGCCCCGTCCACAATCGGCAACTACTACACTTCCCTTGTCGCCCATGACATGGCAAGCGGCGCACTGTCACCGAAAAAGCCGCAGTACGGCGACCCGGACTATTATTCATTCAAACCGGGCGAAAGCCTGTAAAACAACAAAAGGAGGATTTTATTATGGCACAGAAAATGACAGGAGCATTGGTATTTGACGAGCGCACCGACCGTTACGACATCCGCTTTGACTTAAACAGCTACTACGGGGGCTTGCATTGCGGCGAGTGCTTTGACGTATTCGTGCGGGGCAAGTGGAAGCCGACCCGGATTGAGTACGGCGACAACTGGTATCTTGTGGGTATCAGAGCCGAGGACTTGAACGGGCTGCGGGTGCGTATCTGACCGCCGCCCCATAAAGAAACGCGAAAGGAGGACGCGACAAATTGCAGGACGAAGTAAACGAAAAGACCATAGCCCTTTACATCAAGACCGGGAAGCTGACCGCGCAGACGCTCCAAAAGGCAATGAAAGCCATACTGTCAAAGGGCAAAAAGCAGCTTGCAAAACCGCCACAGGGCAAGCAGAGCTTAAAGCAGCTTATGAAGCAGAACGCGGGCGTTTCCAACATTGAGATTACCGAGGGCAATATCAAAGCCTTTGAGAGTACGGCGAAAAAGTACGGTATCGACTTTGCGCTGAAAAAGGACGCGACGGAAAGCCCGCCCCGCTATCTGGTTTTCTTCAAGGGGCGGGACGCGGACGTACTGACCGCAGCCTTTAAGGAATTTTCCGCAAAAAAGCTGACACAGGAGAAAAAGCCCTCAATCCGAAAGCTGCTCTCTACCCTCAAAGAAGCTGCACAGGGCAGAAACGCGGAACGGGCAAAGGTCAAGAACAAGGACAGGGAGGTATCGCTATGAAGCCGGAAATCAAGAAGCTGCTTATCCTAAATCTCCCGTATCTGCTCTTTGTCTGGCTCTTTGATAAAGTGGGCGCGGCTGTCCGGCTCTCCCCCGGCGCGGACGCAAGCGCAAAGCTGCTACATCTTGGGGACGGTTTTACCGCCGCCTTTTCCAGTATCGCGCCGAGCTTCCACCCGGCAGACTTAGCTTTAGGCATTGCGGGGGCGGTCATTGTCCGGCTGATTATCTACACCAAAGGCAAGAACGCGAAGAAATACCGCCGCGGGACAGAATACGGTTCGGCGCGTTGGGGCGGGGCTGACGACATAAAGCCGTACACCGACCCGGTATTTGAGAACAATATCCCCTTAACGCAGACGGAACGGCTCACCATGAACAGCCGCCCGAAGCAGCCGAAATACGCAAGAAACAAAAATATCCTTGTAATCGGCGGTTCCGGCAGCGGCAAGACCCGGTTCTTTGTGAAGCCCAACCTCATGCAGTGCGTGTCCAAGGACTACCCGACCTCATTCGTGATTACTGACCCGAAAGGAAGTCTGATCGGCGAGGTGGGCCAGCTCCTTGTGCGGTGCGGCTACCGGGTAAAAGTGCTGAATACCATTAACTTTTCCAAGAGTATGCGCTATAACCCGTTTCGCTACATCCATTCGGAAAAGGACATTTTGAAGCTGGTAAACACGCTGATCTGCAACACCAAGGGCGAGGGCGAAAAGAGCGCCGAGGATTTTTGGATCAAATCGGAACGCCTGCTGTATTCGGCCCTCATTGGCTATATCTGGTACGAAGCGCCGGACGATGAAATGAATTTCACTACGCTGCTTGAAATGATAAATGCCAGTGAAGCCCGCGAGGACGACCCAGAATTTCAATCCCCGGTAGACCAGATGTTTGAACGGCTGGAAGAAAAAGACCCGGAACATTTTGCGGTGCGCCAGTACCGTAAATTCCTGCTGTCGGCAGGCAAGACCCGCAGCTCCATCTTGATAAGCTGCGGAGCCAGATTAGCGCCTTTTGACATCAGGGAGGTGCGGGAGCTGATGGAGGACGACGAACTGGAACTTGATACCATCGGGGATAAAAAAACGGCCCTGTTCCTGATTATGTCGGACACGGACACGACCTTTAATTTCATTCTGGCAATGGTGCAAAGCCAGCTTATCAACCTTTTGTGCGACCGGGCCGACGACAAATACGGCGGGCGGCTGCCCGTCCATGTGCGGCTGATTCTGGACGAGTTCGCCA
>ERZ824488.2524-NODE-2524-length-15982-cov-3.456018_pt1 | contig 15982 bp, 13 predicted proteins | sample MGYA00519936_ERZ824488 | MGnify/ENA primary metagenome ERZ824488 (study PRJEB31778, sample SAMEA3449153) | human gut metagenome | biome: human gut; feature: human-associated habitat; material: faeces | place: United Kingdom | collected 2010/2012 ... | reverse complement strand
GCTACATCATCTGGGTCAGCAACTGGGACGGTCCCCTGCTGAGCCTGCAGATCACCAGCTCTGACGCGATGTACAACCACGATGTGGGTTCGTACCATTACAATTTTGCCACCGGGCAGGAGCTTTCCAACCCGGAGATGCTGGCGCATCTGGGCTACACCGACGACGCCAAGGTGATGCACGCGCTGGAACGCGCAGTAGCGCAGCATTTTGACACCTACTACGGCTACATCGACCCCGACCAGACCGCCATGCTGTACATGATGCGCGCGCAGAGCCTGAGCAATCTGGACGGACTGTACAGCTACTATTCCCTGTATCCGAAATACAGCCACGGTTTTGTTGCCACGGTTCCGATGTACACCCCCGCCGGGTCGGGAATGTACTGGACGGATGTTCAGGTCGACCCCGACAAGCGCCAAGGCAGCGGCCAGATCCTGCACGGGCAGGATGAATGGTTTACCTGCGATGTGACTGCCGCAGGCGAGGTGACGGTACGCGCCCTGACCGACTATGTTACCCCTGACGGCGCTATGACCTATCAGACCATGAAGGAATGGTACGAGTTGGGCGACAAGACCGAGTTTGCGGTCAGCGGCTGCTACAGCGACTATATAAAGATGCTGATGACCAGCATCGGGCAGGACTACGCCCCCTATGTTTTCCTTCTGACCGAGAACGGCAATGTCGAATACATTGATGTCATCGGCGGCGCACAGTGCGGCACGATGGTCAACGGCGGTCCGCTCTTCGGTATCAACGGCATTGTCCGGTTTGAGACCGGCACGGCCTACGATGCGGAGTACGGCGCCGAGTACGCGACTGTGTACGGCGTTTCCCGCGATAATGAAAAATTCAATCTGATGGAGGCTGTCTGGAACACCGCCCCGCTGAGCATTCCGAACATGGTCGGCTCCTTTGTGAGTGAGGAGACCGGCACCTGGTTTGAAATCTGCGAGGATCAGCCGAACTTCTACACCGGCGCATACACCAACGGCCAGAGGATTCCGGCCACATGGGACAGCAGCATCTCCTACCTTGGTATGGATGACCGCGGCTGGATCTGCTCCGTTTCGCTGTTCCGTATGGATTCAGGGCGCACACAGCGCGAAACGCTGGCTATGATGCCCGCTGATTACGGCGGTGTCAATGTAATGCACATCGGTGGGGAATCCCTGTTGAACCTGCCGCAGCAGGAAGCTGTATGGTTTGAAATGACACAGGAATAAGCAAGGTTCTAAAATATTACTTTATAAAAGGAGGCAGACACTATGGCAACATGTACGCAATGTGGTGCCGAGTTAAAGCCCGGTACTAAATTCTGCGAGAATTGCGGTGCAAAAGTATCCGTACCGCAGCCCGCCGCACAGCCCGCAGCTGTGCCCCAGCCCCCGGTTCAGCCTACCCAGGCTGCGCCGCCGCCCCCGCAGCCTGCACAGACGCCCCCGCAGCCGCAGGCAGGCGGCGGCAATCCCTATGCAGGCGGCGCACCTGCCGCCCCACAGCCCCAGACGAACGCAGCGAATCCTTACGCAGGCAATGCGCCCGGCACACCGCCGCAGACCGGCGCAGGCGCACCGCTTTACGCCAGAAACACACCCCCGCCTGCGTCCACACCGCCGGATGCTCCCCATGCTGTCATGCCGCCGCCACCCGGCGGCACGGGCGGCAACCCTTACAGCAATATGGCCCCCGGTGGCAAGCCCAAGCGCCCCCGCGCACCAATGACCCCCAAGCGGATGATCCTGATCGCCATCCCGGTGATATTCCTGCTTATGATCATCGTAACAATGATCAGCGGCTCCATCCGCACCGGCAAGCCGAACGCCAGTGACCCGAATCAGGGCACCTGGGAAGCAGCCTACGCCGAGGTCGGCGGCTCCGTGACGCAGGTCGAGGATGCCTTCGGCAGCGGGTTCCTGATGGACCTGAATGATAAGGGCAAGTGCGTTGTAACGGTGGACGGCACCAAGTCCTACGGCAAGTGGACGCTGAACGGCGGGGCCTTCCAGCTGGATTGCGGCGGCCTGAGCTGCACCGGCACCCTGCAAGACGAGATCCTGACCCTGAACGATGTGCAGGGACAGGGCGTAACGCTCTACTTCGTCAAGTCCGGCAGCACCATGCAGCAGCCTCTGGACGGTGACAACATGACCCAGGGAACCACCGCAGGCAGCGATACCGATGTGGGCATCTATGTGCTGGAATCCGCCTCCGACAGCGAGTACACCCTCTCCAAGGAGGAGCTTGCCCTCGTCGATATGGAGGACTTCTACATTGAGCTGCGTGCGGACGGCACCGGCGAAACCTACATGGAGGATTTTGTCACCTTCCAATGGAAGGACGGCAACTTCTATGCGCTGACCGACCCCAATACCCCGGCCATGACCTACACCCGTGAGGGTGACCTGCTGACCATTGAGTTTGACGGTATGACCATGGTCTTTAAGCGCAGCGACACCAAGCCTGAAATCGACCCCGCCTTGCTGGACGGCGGTGATGACGAATATGACATCGACGGCACGGATGAGCCGGACCCGCCCTACACCTACGATGACGGCAACACCTACGATGATTTGGGCAACACCAACTGGTACGGCTGGTTCCGGATGGAAAACTACAAGAATGTACCGAACCGTGATTACTTTGACACCGACACCTACGATTGCTGGGGCTACATCGGTGAGAGCGAGGACGGCAGCCACTACTTTGAGGTTTACCGCGACGGTATGCCCGATGACCCGGTCATCACGATGTGGGTCAATGTCTATGATGACCACATTGAGCCGATTCTGGACGGCAGCGATTGGGTGCTGGATCAGCATATTGACGACAGCGAAGCATACAACTTCAATATCTACCCGTACAACGACTGCATCTCGCTGTTCATGTATGACTACGAGGGCGACGATGGCACGGCCTGTGCGGTCAGCTTCTACATGAGACTGGACGGCACCGAGTGGAACGAGGAGCTCGAGGAGCTGCCGCCCCGCTATGAGGAGTACAAGGCCGCCCTGGCCAACAAATGACGACCTGATTTATCTGTAACAAAACGGGGCGGGCCCTGCCCGCCCCTGACATAGGAGGATCACTATGGGACTTATCAGAGCTGCAATGGGCGCTGCTGGCGGCGTTATGGCCGACCAGTGGAAGGAATACTTTTATTGTGAAGCCATGCCGGCTGACCTGTTGGCTACCCGCGGCTGGAAACGCCAGAGCGGACGCAGCGCCAACACCAAAGGCAATGACAACATTATCTCCAACGGCTCCATCGTGGCCGTTGCCGACGGCCAGTGTGCCATGATCGTGGAGCAGGGCAAGGTCGTGGATATGTGCGCCGAGCCGGGTGAGTACACCTACGATACCGGCAGCGCGCCGACGCTGTTCAGCGGCGATTTGTCCGAGTCCATCGGCGCAGTGTTCCAGAACATCGGCAAGCGCTTTACCTTCGGCGGCGAGGCCCCGATGGATCAGCGCATCTATTACTTCAACACCAAGGAGCTGGTGGGCAACAAATACGGCACGCCCAGCCCGGTGCCCTTCCGCGTGGTGGATCAGCGCGCCGGCATCGACATCGACATTGCCATCCGCTGCTTCGGTGAGTACAGCTACCGCATCACCAACCCCATTTTGTTCTACACCAATGTCTGCGGCAATGTGGAGGAAGGCTACACCCGCGATGAAATCGACGGGCAGCTGAAATCCGAGTTGATGACCGCCCTGCAGCCCGCCTTTGCCAAGATCAGCGATATGGGCATCCGCTATTCCGCACTGCCCGGCCATACGATGGAGCTTGCCGAGGCCCTCAACGATGTGCTCTCCGCCAAGTGGGGCAAGCTGCGCGGCATTGAGATCGTATCCTTCGGTGTTTCCAGCGTAAAGGCCAGCGAGGAAGACGAGCAGATGCTCAAGGAAATGCAGCGCAACGCAGCCTTTATGGACCCGACCCGCGCCGCTGCGCATCTTGTCGGCGCACAGGCCAGTGCCATGCAGACCGCGGCCGGTAATCAGGGCGCAGGCCCCGCCATGGCCTTTATGGGCATGAATATGGCCGGTGCGGCGGGCGGTATGAACGCCCAGAACCTGTACCAGATGGGCGCCCAGCAGCAGGCCGCCGCACAGCCCGCCCCAGCCCCGGCACCTGCCCCCGCCGGGTGGACGTGCAGCTGCGGCCAGACCGGCAACACCGGCAAATTCTGCGCAAACTGCGGCAGCCCCAAGCCTGCCCCGGCCCCCACAGCCGGCAGCTGGGTATGCAGCTGCGGCACCTCCAACACCGGTAAGTTCTGCAGCAACTGCGGCAGCCCCAAGCCCGCACCGGCCCCCGCCAAGTGCAGCCAGTGCGGCTGGACGCCCGACGACCCGGCCCATCCGCCCAAGTTCTGCCCGGAGTGCGGTAAGCCGTTTGGCCAGTGATGCGCAAAAAAATCGCTGCGGTGCTTTGCGCCGCAGCCGCTTTTCTGACAATGTCCGGCTGTAAAAAAGCGCCGCCCGGCACACTGACCGGTATCAGCATCAGTTATTCCGGCATGTGCTATGACGACACCTATGGGTTCAGCATAAGAAACGACCCGGCTGACGGCTGCCTTTTCAGCTGTAATTACAAGGAGGATGAATGGGTGGAGCTGGAAAACATCCCGGTTGAGGACACCCATTGGCAAGAAGCCCTGGCTCTGGCAGAAAAGCTGGGGCTGGAAAGCCTGCCGGACGAAAAGAAAAATTCTCCCGGCTTATTTATCACCGATGAAACGTTAGATAGCGTTTGCCTGATTTACAAGGCCCCGGATGACGAGATCGTCTACCGTTATCTGGATGCCGATGGCAATACGCGCAGCGCCCTGCGTGATTTTTTTGAGGCTCTGGCAGGGCAGCTGCAAACCGAAGGAAAGAGAGGTGACGCATAATGGCAACGCAGCTTACCAATTACCAATGCCCTGCCTGTACCGGTCCGCTTCACTTTGACGGTGCCAGCGGAAAGCTGGTGTGTGACTTCTGCGGCAGCAGCTACGATACTGCTGAGATCGAAGCGCTCTATGCTGAAAAAGAAGCCGCTGCCGAAACCGCGGCACAGAATAAACAGGCACCGCCGCCCGACTCCGTCTGGAGCGAAAACGAGGCCGCCGGGCTGCGCAGCTATTCCTGCCCGTCCTGCGGCGCAGAGCTGATCTGTGACGAGACGACTGCCGCGACAAGCTGCCCGTACTGCGGCAATCCAACGGTCATCGCGGGGCAGTTCAGCGGCATGCAGCGGCCTGAGCTTGTCCTGCCGTTTGTGCTGGATAAGAACGCCGCCAAGGCCGCACTGAAAAAATACTATCGCGGGAAGAAATTCCTGCCCAATGCGTTCTCCTCGCAGAACCATATCGAGGAGATCAAGGGCGTGTATGTCCCGTTCTGGCTGTTCGATGCCAACGCCTCCGGTTCGGGCCAATATGAAGCCACGACCAGCTCCAGCCACCGCAACGGCGATTATGTCATCACCACGACCAGGCACTATGATGTCCGCCGCGCCGGTACCACGCAGTTTATGGGCGTGCCGGTGGACGGCTCGACCAAGATGCCCAACGGCCACATGGACGCCATTGAGCCTTATGACTACCGCGCGTTTCAGCCCTTCTCGACCGCGTACCTGCCGGGCTATATGGCAGACAAATACGACGAGGACGCCGACACCTGCCAGGCCCGCGCCCACAGCCGGATGCGGAATTCGGTCAGCAGCGAGCTTTCGGCCAGCATTACCGGCTACAACAGCGTAAGCACCCTGAGCGAGAACATCCATATTGATTACACCGCCAAGCACTACGCACTGCTGCCGGTGTGGATGCTGCACACCAAATGGCAGGGCAAGGATTATCTGTTCGCTATGAATGGGCAGACCGGCAAGCTGGTCGGCGATCTGCCGGTTGATAAGCGAAAGGTGGCCGCCTGGTTTGCGGGCATCAGTGTTCCGCTGATGATCCTGCTTGCATTCCTGCTTTGAAAGGGGGAAACAGAGTATGAAAAAGAAACTGTTTTCTCTGCTTACGGCCCTGCTGCTGTGCCTGTTCTGCGCCGTGCCGGCGTTTGCCGAAATGCCGCTGGTGATGGACACCTACGAGCTGTTCAAACCCGAAGCGACCGCTGAATTGGAACAAAAGGCGCAGGACGCCAGTGCCGGACACGGTGTCAACGTCTACCTGCTGACGGTGTCTGACATCGGCGGGCAGAACGTGCGCGAGTTTGCCAAGGATTGGTACCGCGACTATGACCTTGGCTACGGCGAGGGCAAAAGCGGTATCCTGTTCCTGATTGCGCTGGATTCCCGCGATTATGTGACCATCACCTACGGCGGCGGCGTGACCGCCTTTACCGACTACCGCATCGCCCAGATTGAGGATAAGATCGTGCCGATGCTCTCGGACGGATCGTATTACAAGGCCTCCGACACCTACATAGAAATGTGCGCTGACACGCTGGATTTCTATGCCGAAAAGGGTGCGCCGCTGGACAGCGGCAACGACCCCGCCAAGGGTTGGATCAAGTGGGTATTTGTGCTTGTCATTCCGCTGGCTGTGGCGAGCATCGTCTGCGGCATCTTCTATGCGCAGATGAAAACTGCCAATGAGCAGACCCACGCCAACGCCTACATGCCCGCCGAGGGCTTGGCGCTGTCCGTGGTGGAGGACACCTACACCCATACCACCGAAACCGAGCGCTACGACCCCGTCAAGGACGACAGCTCGAGCAGCTCGAGCGGCTCGAGTACCGACAGCGACGGTTTTGGCGGCAGCTCGGGCGGAAAATTTTAAGAGTATCCATTTTGACAACAGCGGCGGCTTTCTTTGCGAAAGCCGCCGCTGGCCTTTTATCGGAATTTTTCGTTATAACTATGAGAAATGTTCTGCTGTTTAGGGGTGCTGCAAACACAAAAAAGCTCCTGCAGCGTTTCATTCACGCTGCAGGAGTCTTTTTTACTTTTTCCTTTTCAGCCAGAACACCTTAAACTTCCCATATCCGTTGGGCTTGTCCTCGTCGAATTCCTCGGTCTTGACGTAGCGTTTGAAGGCACCGTCAAACTGCAGGGCGTTCCCGTCCTCCTGAATGTCGGTCAGCACGCGGGGAATGGCGGTTTTCTGGCTCTCAAACTCCGGTTCGCGGTCCCATAAAATGTTTCCGTCAGCGTCAAAGCCGTGGGCCCAGACGCTGAACACCAGACAGGCGGCCTCGCCGTAGCAGTAGCGCTCAAAGCGGATGCGGCCATCCAGATAAAACAGCAGACAATCGCGAAAATGGGTCTCCAGCTCTTTCTCATAACGGCGCCCGCACCCGGACCCGGCAAAATCGGCAGCATTGGCAGTCATGGCGTGCCCTCCTGTTTGTTGATGCTTTTATTATACAGCAGGGCAGGGCGTTTCGCAAGCAGAAATATAGGGCGCGGCGGTAGGGGTCGGGCATGCCCGGCCCGGTGCTCTCCCGCAAAGGCCCACCCGCCATATACCGCCGGGCCGCCTATATGCGGCCCCTGCTGCGCGGTAAAACATTACGCTTTCACATCCATTTTTTCCAGCAGCACTTTTGCGGTCAAAAGCACCACCGCCAGCCAGCCCGCACACGCCAGCAAAAACGGCAGCACATTCCCGGCCAGCACGTCGGTGCTGCGGTTGGCGTTCATGCCCTGCTGCATCAGGCAGTAGGGCCACAGCAGGGCATAGCCCTTGCTGCCGATCAGCATTCCCGCAATGCCGCCGACCAGCCCTAAGAAAATCGGCACCGCAAAGCTGCGGATCAGCATGGCCAGCAAAAGCTGCACCGCCGCCACAGCCAGCCCGCCGAAAATGCCGCGCACCAGATAGAAAACGATGCTCACCGGCGGCCAATCGCTGAACCCGGCAAACAGCCGCCCGCACGCCACGTACAGCACAAAGACAAAACATTGCGTAAAGCACATCAGCTTTACAACAACAAGGAGCTTTGCCGCAAACAGCGCAAAGGGCCGCACGGGTGCTGCCATGATCAGGTTCCAGTTGTGGCCAAGGTGCTCAAGCCGCCAAAGGTAGGCCGCATACGCCGACACCATCGCGGGAAAGAACAGCATCGAGTAAAACAGTGTGTGCTGCGTCCACAGGCTGTACCACCGCTCGGTCAGGATTTCCAGATTTTGCAGATAGTTGAATGTCCCGTACCCGGCGGAAATCAACGGCAGCACAAAGAAGATCACCCAGATGGGCGACGCATGCAGCTTGCGGTTCTCGGCAATTATACAACGCTTCAGCATTCGTTATACCTCCTTATCGCGCATCATGCGCCAGGCGGCGGCGAACAAAGCCGCAGCCAGTACCACGGTAAACGCCAGCAGTCCCCAGCTGTAGGGCCGCAGGCCGTAGGTCACAGTGTGGGTGGCCTGGTCCCAGTAGGAAACCTCATAGCAGGACAGCGGGACAAAGTAGCCCCACGGCACAAAATAACTGAGAAGGGGCGGCATGAACGCCGAAAACAGCCCGATCAGTGCCCCCACAATGCCGACACAAAGCGCAGGCAGCGGGTTGTCAAAAATCAACATCAGCAGAAGCTCCGAGAAAAACAGCATGACATCGACAGCCAGCGTGCAAATGCCCGTGTACACAAACGGCTCGGCGGGGAACGCCTCGGTGTAGCCCTGCACCCGCCCCAGCAGGATGGATACGGCCATTTCCAGCGTGACCATCAGCAGGACCTCGCCCGTGCCCAGCAGCGCCTTGCCCGCAAACAGACTGCGGCGGCTTTGCAGCGTGTACAGCAGTTTTGTGGTGCTGCCCTTGACCTCCATGTCCCACAGGCGGCTGGCGATCAGTGCCATCACAATGGGCATTAAAATGGCGTTCAGAACGGGCAGCGCGAACAAAAGGGCGCTGTAGGCGTTGGCCAGCTCGTCCGCGCCGGTGGGGGCCGCCGCCCCGGCCCAGAGATACACGACCACCGGCACGGCCAGGCAGATTAGCAAATCGTGGCGGCGGCGGGCCTTTTGCAGCTCCGCATGCAGTGCTTTGCCCATCTCAGTCCGCCTCCTCGCTCGTCAGGCTCAGGAAAATCTCCTCCAGCGTCTTGGTGTGGGGCGTCAGCTCCACAACGCCCGCGCCGCAGGCAGCCAGTTTATGCACGAGGTCGGCCAGCAGGGCATCCTGCAGGGGCGGCAGCGTCACAACGCAGCTGTCGCTGTGCGCGGTCAGACCGTTGGCGCGCAGGATCGGCGCGGCCTTGGCCGGGTCCAGCAGCCGCAGCGTGACATTGCCGCGGCTGTGGCGCTGCAATTCGGTCAGCGGTCCCTCAAACAGTATATGGCCGTGGTCGATGATGCCGACCTGCTCGACCATCTGCTCCATCTCGCCCAAAAGATGGCTCGAGATCAGCACCGTCGCGCCCGTGGCGGCGGGCATGTTCCGGATGAGCGCGCGCATCTCCTGAATGCCCGCGGGGTCCAGACCGTTCGTCGGCTCATCCAGGATCAGCAGCTTCGGGCTGCCCAGCAGCGCCATGGCAATGCCGAGCCGCTGCTTCATGCCGAGCGAATACTGCCCGACCCTGCGGTTGCGGTCCTGCGTCAGATGCACAATGTCCAGCACGCGGCCGATGTCCTTATGGGGCACACCCTTTAAGTCGGCCACGATCTCCAGATTCTCCTGTGCGGTCAGATGCAGATACCCGGCGGGGGACTCAATCAGGCTGCCGGTCTGGCGCAGCAGCGGCAAGCGGCTTTTCTCGGTCAGCTCCTGCCCGAGCAGGCGCACCCGGCCCGCCGTGGGGTGGATGAGCCCCAGCAGCATCTTCATGGTGGTGGATTTGCCCGCGCCGTTCGGCCCGATGAACCCGTACACGCACCCCTGCGGTACGTGCAGCTCCACATGGTCCACGGCTGTATGCGGCCCGTACTGCTTGCACAGGGCCTTTGTCTCGATTACGGTTTGCATAATGCACACTCCTTTGCTTTCGGTATGGCCCTATGCTACACCTTGCGCCTTAAACGAACTGTAAGAGCAGCTTAATTTTGCCTTAATTTTGGGGTCGTGCCATGGTGGGCGGGGGTGAATCGTAGTATGATAGGCAGGGGCCGTATATGGACGGCCCCTACAAGCTCAAAAAAGGGGAAAACCTATGACCACCATCTACGACGCCGCCATCCTCCTGGTCGATGACAACCCAGACCTGCTTACCCTAGTCACGGACAATCTGCGCACGGCAGGCTACAAGACCGTATGCACTGCCGCAGACTGCGCCGCGGCACGGGCGGCCTTCGCCGCGCACCGCCCGGACCTGATGATTCTGGACATCAACCTGCCGGACGGCGACGGCTTCGGGTTGTTCCGCACCCTGCGGACAGAATCGGACGTCCCGGCGCTGTTTCTCTCGGCGCGGGACGCCGACGCGGACAGGCTGTTCGGGCTGGGGCTTGGCGCGGACGACTATCTGACCAAGCTGTTCCTGATGCAGGAGCTGCTTTTGCGCGTGCAGCACCTTTTGCAGCGCGCCTACCGCACCGAGCTGCGCCGCAGCCGGGTGCTGACGCTGGGGGACTGCACGGTCAATTTGCAGGACGCCGCCGTCCGCCGCGCCGACGGCACAACGCTGGCCCTGACCGCCACCGAGCGCGCCCTGCTGCAAAGGCTGGCCGATGACCGCGGGCACATCGTAACCTATGATGCCGTTTGCGAGGCCGTCTGGGGTGCGGACTATTACGGGTACGAGAACAGCCTGAACGTGCATATCCGCCATCTGCGGGAGAAAATCGAGCCTGACCCCGGGCATCCGCAGTGGCTTCTCACGGTGCGGGGCATCGGCTACCGGCTGACTGGGGAGGTGTGAAGTTGAAAACCTTTACACGAATGATCGGGCGCTATGTGCTGGCCACGGCGGCGGTGGTGCTGCTGGTGGTGGGTCTGCTGCTGGGGGCGGTGGTCTATCTGGGGCTGCACTACGGCGCGGCCACGGACAGCCGCGTCCGCATCGGTACGCTGGCAGAGGCCCTGACCCCTACCGCCGACGGCCTGCAGCTGGACCCCGCCCGCACGCCCGCGGACTGGCTGCAGGGCTACGCCTGGGCGATGGCGCTGGACGACGACGGCAGTGTGATCTGGCAGCATGACCTGCCGCAGAACTTAAATAAACACTACACAGCGTCGGAAATCGCCTCGTTCTCGCGGTGGTATCTTGACGACTGGCCGGTGTTCTGCTGGACGGCAGACTACGGCCTGTTTGTTGCCGCCGTGCCGCGCGGTTCGGTCTGGAAGTACAATATTTACAACAATGAGCAGCTTATGAACGCCATGGCAGCGGGTATGCTGCCCGCGCTGGCGCTGCTGCTGGGTGTGGCAGCTGCATGCTGTCTGCTGTTCAGCTGGCGCGGTGCGCGGCGCTTGCAGACGATTGCCGCAGGGCTGGCCACCGTGGCCGATGGCGGTACGATCCGGCTGCCGACAGACGGCTTTGCGGGGGAGCTGGCCGACACGGTCAACCGCACGAGTGAGCAGCTGCGCCGCCGCAATGAGATCATCACCCGGCGGGACGATGCCCGCACAAGCTGGATCGCGGGGGTCAGCCATGATGTGCGCACACCGCTGGCGCTGATTCTGGGTTGGGCCGAGCAGCTCGAGCAGGACACCGCCCTGCCCGCCGCGGCGCGGCAGAAGGCGTGCGGCATCCGCACCCAGAGCGAGAAGCTGCGCGCTTTGATCGAGGATCTGAACCTGACCAGCAAGCTGCAATACGGCGCACAGCCGCTGCGCTGCCGGCCGACCCAGGCCGGACCGCTGCTGCGCAGGCTGGCCGCCGAGTTCTGTGACAGCCCGCTGGCGGCCCGCTGCACGGTGGCGTTGGAAATTACACCCGACGCTGACAAGGCGATTCTGGACGCGGACGCCGCGCTGCTGGCCCGCGCAGTGGAAAACCTGCTGCACAATGCGGCCTGCCACAATCCCGGCCCCGTGCAGGTGCAGCTTTCCGCGGTGCGCACAGGAAAAACACTGAGGATCACGATAGCCGACGACGGCGCGGGCTACCCGCCCGCCGTGCTGCACGCCCTGCAGACCGGTGAAGCGGGGGAGAATACGCCCCACATTCTGGGTCTGCACGTCGTCGAGCAGATCATCCGCGCCCACGGCGGCACGGCGGCCTTTGCCCGGAACGCACCGCGCGGGGCAAAGGCGGTGATGGTGCTGCCGGTGACGGAAGATCCTGCCGCACGGTAGGGGTGGGAGATGTCCCGCCCGCAGCCTTTCCGCAAAATCGCGTTTTCCGCAGGGCTGCGGGCCGGGTGTGCCCGGCCCCTGCGGAGAATGCGATATTTTTTTATTCTCACAAAAAAATCATCCTGATTTTAGTGGATTTTCTTGGCATAACCCTGTATAATGTTTATTATAAATAGGTAAAGGGGGCAGTGTGCCCATGGCACAACCGAATCTTCCCGCCGTGACCGCCATTGTGGTGGCGGCAGGGGCATCCCGCCGTATGGGCTTTGACAAATTGAGCTACCGTCTGCCGGATGGCCGCACCGTGCTGGAGACAAGCTGTGCCGCACTGGCTGCGCACCCGGCAATTACCCAGCTTGTGCTGGTCTGCGGCGGCAACCGCGCTGCCTGCGAGGCCATCGCCGCCGCCTGTACCAAGCCCTGCGCCGTCGTACAGGGCGGTGCGACCCGCGCCGACAGCGTGCGCAACGGTCTGGCCGCGGCGACGGGCGAGCTTGTTGCCATCCACGACGCCGCCCGCCCCTTTGTCAGCGAGAGCGTCATCACCGCCGCACTGATCGCTGCCGCCGAGACCGGCGCAGCCGCGCCCGCAGTGCCCGTCAAGGATACGGTGAAGGTCGCAGACCCGTCGGGCCGCGTGCTGGACACGCCGGACCGCGCCACGCTTTACGCCGTGCAGACGCCGCAGTGCTTCAGCCGCGCACGCTACACCCAGGCGCTTGCCGCCGTCACGGGGGAAAAAGCCCGCCTTGTCACCGATGATTGCAGCCTGTTTGAGCTGGCCGGTCTGCCCGTCAGGCTGACCGAGGGCGATTACGCCAACTATAAAATCACTACAAAAGAAGATCTGCAAAAGGAGAAAACCATGCGCATTGGTCACGGATACGACGTTCACCGCTTAGTGGAGGATCGCAAGCTCATTATGGGCGGCGTGGAGATCCCGTATGAGAAGGGCCTGCTCGGCCACTCCGACGCGGATGTGCTGCTGCACGCCGTAATGGACGCTGTGCTGGGCGCGGCGGCGCTGGGCGACATCGGCCAGCACTTCCCGGATAACGACCCCGCCTACAAGGGCGCGGACTCGCTGGCCCTGACCCGCGAGGTCGCCCGCATCATCGCCGAGCACGGCTATAAGGTCGGCAACATCGACGCCACGATCCTCTGCCAGCGCCCGAAGCTGGCCCCGCATATCCCGGCCATGCGCCGGAACATTGCCGACGCCTTCGGTCTGCCCGTGGACGCTGTCAGCGTCAAGGCCACGACGGAGGAGCACCTCGGCTTCACCGGCGAGGGCCTCGGCATTGCCGCCCATGCGGTGGCGCTGATCGAGTGATTTTGTCAGTCTCCCGGCAGGGGAGGGATATGTCCCGCCCGCGGCTTTGCCATGTGCGTCCGTTTGCGGGAAACCTGCGGGCCGGGCATGCCCGGCCTCTACACCTGTTCTAATGCCTATTTTGACCCAGAAAGGGGGCTGCGGTGCCCATGCTGCCCAACCAGATGTTCAATGCCGTTTTAAGCAGCCTGCGTACATTTGACCCGCTGTCCGATACGCTGGACATCCTTATTATCTCCTTTGTCTTTTACCAGCTGCTGCAATTCGCGCGCAAATCCCGCGCGGGCCAGCTGGTCAAGGGCATCATCCTGATTCTGGTTTTCTACGGTCTGGCCGTCATGCTCAACCTGAAAACCGTCACCTGGGTGCTCAACAACGTCATCACCATCGGCTTTATGGCCGCCGTCGTCATCTTCCAGCCGGAGCTGCGCCGCACGCTCGAGCGCATGGGTCAGTCCACAATGTGGGCCAACCTTCTGGTCGGGAACCGCCGCAGTGACCCGTCGCTGCGCGGCGCGTGGCAGAGCGCCGTTGTGGCCATCTGCGACGCGGCGGAGCAGCTGTCCGACACGCGCACCGGCGCGCTGATGGTGCTGGAGCGCAACAATAATCTGGATGAGATCATCCGCACCGGCACACCGCTTTCGGCGGATGTGATCCCCGAAATGCTGGGTACCATCTTTTATGAGGGTACCCCTTTACATGACGGCGCTGTTGTGATCCGGGATGGCCGCATTGTGGCCGCTGGGTGTGTGCTGCCGCTTTCCAACAACCTGGAAATGGGCAAAGATATGGGTACCCGCCACCGCGCAGGTCTTGGCATGAGCGAAAATTCTGATGCCATCGTGGTGGTGGTCAGTGAGGAAACCGGTATTATCTCCCTGGCCAAAAATGGTGTTCTGATCCGCCGCCTGGACCGCCAGAACCTGTTCAACCTGCTGCAGGAGGAAATTATTCCGCCGGAAACAGCCGAAGCGCAAAAGCAGCCGCTGTTGAACCGGCTGCTGAACAAAGGAGGTGCTGGCAAGCATGCAAAAACAAACGCAGCCCGCTGAACCGGTGCGCAAAGCGAATGGTTCCATTTGGGATAACCGCTTTTTCCTGGGAATTGTTTCCGTGCTGGCCGCAGTGCTGGTCTGGATGGTGGTTTCTACCTTTCTGGATCCGCAGGGTTCCTTTGTCATCAAAGATGTCAGCGTGAATTATGGCTACCAATCTACCATTTATACCTCCAAAGGGCTGGATATTGTGGACCAGCAGGCAGTGGATAACGTGCAGGTGCAGGCGGACGGCAACGGTACTTTGATCGGCAAGCTGTCCAGCTCCGATATTATGGTTTACCCGGTCTATAACGGCGTGCAGGGGGCGGGCAAAACCACCCTGCGGCTGGAGGCCCGCATCACCAACACCGATTATACCAACGTGGGCATCAAGCTGACGGTGCTCAGCCCGCAGACGGTGGATGTTGTGTTTGATACCGTCGGTGAAAAAACACTGCCCGTTACCACCGATACCAGCGGCATTACCATTGCCGACGGCTTTACCCTGAACCGCATTACCACCACCCCCACCGAAGTGACTCTGACCGGCCCGACCAGTGAGCTGGATAAAATCAGCGAGGTGGTGGCCCCTGTTTCGCACGAAGGCTCGCTTTCGGATTCCGTGTCGGCAACAGCATCGCTGGAACTGCGGGATGAAAACGGCGATATTGTAACGCCGGAATACACCACGCTGGACAGCAACACGGCGGATATCAACCTGACAGTCTATCAGGTGCGGGAACTGCCGCTTTCCATCGTGTTTATCAACGCGCCGTCCGGGTTTGATACTTCCTATCTGAAGTATTCGCTCAGCATTCCTACCCTGAATGTGGCGGGCCCGGCCAAGACGGTCGGCGCCCTGACCGAACTGAGCGTTGCGGCTTTTGATCTTGGCCGTGAGTTTGCGTTTGACCGCGACTACCAGAAAAACATTGAACTGCCTGCCGGTGTGGTTTCGCTGGATGGCGTATCCGCTGTAACGATCCGGTTTGATACCACCGATATGACCTCCCGTACCTTTACCGTAACCAACATCCGCACCGTCAATGTGCCCAGTACGATTGACCTGGAAGTGCTGACGGCGCAGATCCATCAGGTTACGCTGTACGGCCCCAAGAGCGAGATGGAAGAACTTTCGGCAGACAGCATTCTGGCCCAGGTGGACTGCCAGAATCTGGCGGTATCCGTTGGCCAGCAAACCGTGGCGGCCAGCATTCAGGTGCCGTCGTCCAGCCACATTTTTGCAGTCGGCAACTATACGGTGCAGTGCCAGGCAAGCTCACAATAACCGGGCATCCATCAGCCGGGGGTTCCGGCCTATCCGATGCCCGCCAACCAAAGGAAAACATCAGCCCATGATTCTTGTACGCAATATCCGCCTGCCGCTTTCCTGCCCGGACCCGGAGCAGGAA